>ERZ772764.7-NODE-7-length-195787-cov-28.814420_pt1 | contig 195787 bp, 166 predicted proteins | sample MGYA00512163_ERZ772764 | MGnify/ENA primary metagenome ERZ772764 (study PRJEB29015, sample SAMEA2737903) | human oral metagenome | biome: human oral; feature: human-associated habitat; material: dental | place: China | collected 2094 ... | reverse complement strand
GAGTAAAGATGCTCGTTACGCGCAGCAGGACGGAAAGACCCCGGGACCTTTACTATAGTTTGGTATTGGTGATCGGTGCGACTTGTGTAGGATAGGTGGGAGACTGTGAAGCGAGCACGCCAGTGTTCGTGGAGTCATCGTTGAAATACCACTCTGGTCGTTCTGGTTATCTAACCTAGGTCCGTGATCCGGATCAGGGACAGTGCCTGATGGGTAGTTTGACTGGGGCGGTCGCCTCCCAAAAGGTAACGGAGGCGCCCAAAGGTTCCCTCAGCCTGGTTGGCAATCAGGTGTCGAGTGTAAGTGCACAAGGGAGCTTGACTGTGAGAGAGACATCTCAAGCAGGGACGAAAGTCGGGACTAGTGATCTGACGGTGGCATGTGGAAGCGCCGTCACTCAACGGATAAAAGGTACCCCGGGGATAACAGGCTGATCTTGCCCGAGCGTCCATAGCGACGGCATGGTTTGGCACCTCGATGTCGGCTCGTCGCATCCTGGGGCTGGAGTTGGTCCCAAGGGTTGGGCTGTTCGCCCATTAAAGCGGCACGCGAGCTGGGTTTAGAACGTCGTGAGACAGTTCGGTCCCTATCCGCTGCGCGCGTAGGAGTCTTGAGAAGGGCTGTCCTTAGTACGAGAGGACCGGGACGGACCAACCTCTGGTGTGCCAGTTGTTCCGCCAGGAGCACGGCTGGTTGGCTACGTTGGGAAGTGATAACCGCTGAAAGCATCTAAGCGGGAAGCACGCTTCAAGATGAGGGCTCCCACAGAGTTAATCTGGTAAGGCCCCCGGAAGACCACCGGGTTGATAGGTCGGATGTGGAAGAACGGTAACGTTTGGAGCTGACCGATACTAATAGGCCGAGGGCTTGTTTTCACTCAAAGATGCTACGCGTCCACTGTGTGGTTCCCGAGATACGGTCGGGAGCCGGCTGAAAATCTCCATAGAGTTTCGGTGATCATGGCGAAAGGGAAACGCCCGGTTACATTCCGAACCCGGAAGCTAAGCCTTTCAGCGCCGATGGTACTGCATGGGGGACCGTGTGGGAGAGTAGGACGTCGCCGGACATTGAACACCCCCCGGGTTTGCAGCAATGCATGATCCGGGGGGTGTTGACATATCCGGGTCCGATGAGGCCATGCCCAGACAGGTCGATTCGTTCGATAGGGCAAGATGGACACGTGACGGACCAGGTGCGAGGCGGGCCGAACCCCGCTGGCGATGACGACGCCAGACGGGTGAGCCGAAACGGGCTACCAAGGCGATCCCGCGAGAACGAACGCCCCGGCCAGCGGTCTCCGGGCGCTCAACGCCGGCCGTCGGCCTCAGGCCGGGGGCGGACCGGTACCGGATCAGCGGAAGAGAGCGAGGGCTCTAGCGGCGCCAGGTACTCCTCTCGATCCGGCCAACGTAGGCCCAGCAGCGGCGGCTATCAGCGACGGGTCAACGAGCAGGGGCCGGGCCGAGACGACAAAGTCAGGCCTGACCGTCCCCAGGGCACCAGCAGGCAGCGCGACACCCAAGCTCATCGGTCTCAGGGCACTGGTCACGAACGTGCCAGTACGCGAGAGCGGCGCGAGGTGCAGCGTCACAACCGCGACGGGCAGCGGCCCGGTCAGCCACGACGCCTTGGACGTTCCGAACGTGAATCCCGCCCGCCGTTGCCGCGGCCAGACCGTGAGCATCGACCACCGCCCGGGCTGGACCGGGCTGCTGACGAGCCGGATCCCCCGGTCATCGAGCCGCGCGATGTACCGCGTGCGGTGCGAGCTGAACTGAAGGGGTTGCCGACCGAACTCGCCGAGATCGTCGCCGCGCACCTGGTGGCAGCTGGTTCCTTGATCGAGGAGGACCCCGAACTCGCGTACCGGCACGCTGCAGCTGCCCGGCGCCGGGTGGCTCGACTGCCGCTGGTGAGGGAGGCTGCCGCGGAAACGGCTTACGCGGCGGGACGGTACGAGACAGCCCGTAACGAATTCCGGGCGCTGCGCAGGATGACCGGGTCGGCAGACCTGGTCCCGGTACTGGCGGATTGCGAACGAGCCCTGGGCGCGCCGGAGAGGGCGCTGGCGCTGGTGGCCGAGGCTGAACCGCTGATCACTGATCCGGCGATGCGGATTGAACTGCGGCTGGTCCAAGCCGGCGCGCGCGCCGATCTCGGGCAGCGGGCCGAGGCACTGCGGCTGCTGGCGCATGAGATCGACAACCCGGTTGGGACCGTGCCACGGCCCGCGCAGGCGCGGCTCCGATACGCCTACGCGTCGCTACTGCTGGCCGGCGGCGACGAGGCGGCGGCCCGGCGATGGTTTGTGGCCGCAGCGCAGAAGGACCCCGACGAGACCGACGCCCTTGACCGGTTGGACGAGATCGATGGGGTCGTGTTGATCGCGGCATACGACCAACTCACCGATTCCGACGGTAATCTGGCGCCGCCCACCGAAACAGAGGAAGTACGCTCAACCAGGTCGTCATCAGGAACAGACGATGACGCCTGATCTGGAGGGGCCGTGCGGCTGATCACCGCTTATGATGCCGCCTTATTCGACCTCGACGGTGTCATCTATCTCGGGCCCGACGCGATCCCTGCCGCGCCGCAGACGCTGGCCGAGTTGCGGCGACTGGGAACCAGGGTCGGCTTCGTCACCAACAATGCCGCTCGGTCTCCCGGCACCGTGGCCGAGCATTTACGTCAGCTCAGCATCGAGGCTGCCGCCCACGATGTGGTCACGAGCGCCCAGGCCTCAGCCCGGCTGCTGGCCGAGCGTTTCGTGCCCGGAACTGCGATCCTGGTGCTCGGCACCTCGGCGTTGGCGGCCGAGGTGGAGGCCATGGGGCTGCGCCCGGTCCGGTCTGCTGCTGATCACCCAGCTGCCGTCTTGGTGGGCTTCGACCCGACACTGACCTGGACCGATCTCAATGAGGCCTGCCACGCGGTCCAGTCCGGAGCCGTGTGGTACGGATGCAACCCCGATCTGACCCGGCCCACCGAGCGGGGCCTGGCGATCGGTCTAGGCGCCATGCTGCAGGCGATGGGGGAGGCCCTGCCCGGCCAAGAACCCGTCCTGGCCGGCAAACCGTACCGACCGCTGCTGGATGAGACCGTCCGTCGGCTGGGCACCCGGCGCCCGATCTTTGTAGGGGACCGACTGGACACCGACATCCTGGGGGCCAACCACGCCCAGATGGACTCGCTGTTCGTGCTCACCGGGTCTCATGGACCAATCGATCTGCTGCTGGCACCACCCGACCAGCGGCCGACCTGGATCGCGGCCGATGTGGCCGGCCTGCTCACGGCCCCACCGTACGACGATGGCCAGGTCGAGGTAGTGGACCAGGCCCTAGTGCCCACATCTGCCGACGCCGACCCGATCACTGTGCTGTGGTCGGCGGCCCGGCAGGCCTGGGCAGCCGCGGACCAGGGGCTTCGGCTGGACCCGGCCCCAGTGCTGGCCCTTCTCGAGACAGTGGCTGGCGACCAGAGTTGAACAGTGTTAAGGTCGCCGCTCGTGAGACTTCCACGCTCGTTCGATCCAGCCCGAGATGTCGCCCTGGTCGCGGTCTTTGCTGCTTTGGTGGCCGGGATTTCGTTCATCCAGATCCCTATGTTGCCGGTTCCGATCACCCTGCAGACCCTGGGGGTGGCGCTGGCAGGACTGGTCCTCGGACCGTGGCGCGGTGGGGCGGCCGTCCTGCTCTACATCGTCGCCGGCTTGGCCGGTCTTCCGGTCTTCGCCGGAGGCAGCGGTGGGTTTGGGGTCTTGTTCAAGCCCTCCGCCGGCTACCTGCTGGCCTTCCCGATCGGGGCCTTCGCGGCCGGCTGGTTGGCGATCCTGGCGCGCTGGTGGGGACGCTGGCTGCCGATCACCCTGGGCCTCGCGAGCCTGGCGGCCAGCCTCTGTGTGATTCACCCAGCCGGGATGATCGGGCTGATGGTGAATGCCAAGATGGGTTTCGTCGCCGCCGCGATGACCGATCTGCTGTTCTGGCCCGGTGACATCCTGAAGTCGTTGCTGGCCGGTCTGATCGCGATCACCGTCCACCGCGCCTTCCCGACCCTGCTGCCACGCTCAACCACGACGTTCACAGAGGATCTGCGATGAATGGCATCCGTCGTGGTGCGATATCACGACCACATCCGGCCGCGGCGTTGGCGGTCGAGCCGTCGTGATCTGTTTCGCCGGGGTCGAGGTTCGGGTCGCGACCGAGCATGGGGGTCGGGTCCTGCTAGATGGTGTCGACCTAGAACTGACCGAGTCCCGGGTGGCGGTGATCGGGGCTAACGGGTCAGGCAAATCGACCCTGCTGCGCCTGGTGAACGGGCTGATGACGCCGACCAGGGGCACCGTGACGGTGGCCGGTTTCGACACCGTACGGGCTGCGCGGCAGGTGCGTCGGCGGGTGGGTTTCGTCTTCACTGATCCGTTGGCCCAGTTGGTGATGCCGACCCCGGTTGAGGACATTGAGCTGAGCCTGCGCCGTACCGTACGGGATCGGCGCGCCCGCACCGAGCAGGCCCTGAGCCTGCTGCGGGAACGGGGGCTGGAGCACGTCGCCCGGAGTTCGGTGTACGACCTCTCCGGAGGAGAACGACAACTGGTGGCGCTGACCTCGGTGCTAGCGGTTGAGCCGGAGGTGATCGTGGCCGACGAGCCGACCACACTGCTGGACCTGCGCAACCGGTGTCGGTTTCGCGAGGCGCTGGCTGGCTTGCCGCAGCAGGTGCTGTACGCTACCCACGACCTCGAGTTGGCAGCTGAAGCCGACCGGGTGCTGGTCGTCGACCAGGCCCGGATCGTCGCCGACGATTCCCCTGAGCCGGCCCTGCGGCATTACCGCGAACTGGCCAGCGCATGAGCGCTCGGGACAACCTGCTAGGGACTTTTCGGCCCACTGGGAGCTGGATGGAACGGCTCTCGGTGGGCTGGCTGTATCTGATCATGCTGGCGGTGACCCTGCCGGCGCTGCTGCTGACCCGGTGGTGGGTGAGCGGGATCTGCCTTGCGATCACGGTCGGGCTGCTGCTTAGCGCAGGCCTTGGTTGGCGTGGGATCTGGTTGTCGTGGCGACTTGCGCTGATGATCGTGGCAGTAGGGGCCTACCAAGCCGTGATCGGGCATCCGATGACCGGGCTGGTGCTGTCGGTCAACGTGGTCCTTGCGATCCTAGCCAGCCGGATGCTCACCATGACCACACCGATCCCGGAACTGCTGGATGCTCTGGCCTGGGCCGTACGGCCGTTGCGCTGGGTCGGGTTGTCGCCGGAGCTGTTCGCCCTGGCCGTGACGGTGATGCTGCGCAGCATCCCTTACCTCACCGGAGTTTTTGTCGAGGTCCGGGAAGCTGCCGAGGCTCGGGGACTGGAACGTCATCCGCTGGCCCGGGTGACCCCCGTCGTGATCCGGGCCGTCGCCTACGCCCAGACCACCGGGGATGCCATCGCCGCGCGGGGACTGGCCGACCCCGAGCCGTAGGATGCGGTCATGACGGAGCTGGGATCTGCGCAGACCGGATACCCGGGCATCGACCAGGCCTGTGCGGCGGTCGCGGACCTGAGGTCGGTGCCGCTGACCGAGCACGTACAGCGGCTGAGTCAGGCCCACGATCAGATCGCCGAGCACCTGCGCGCTGCTGCCAGTCAGCCGTCACCGACCCGGCCCCGGTGAGAGCCGATAAGGCCCTCGTCGCCCAGGGCCTGGCCCGCTCCCGGGCCTGTGCCGTGGACCTGATCCGCTCCGGGAAGGTTCGGCTGGAAGGGCGAACCGTGACCCGGCCCAGTGACCTAGTCGCCGAGCACCAGCAGCTGATTCTGACCGAGCAGGAGACCGAGCCGCTGGTGTCGCGGGCCGGCGAGAAATTGGCCGGAGCCCTGCTGGACTCGAAGACCACCATCCCCGCCCAGGCCCGGGTCCTCGACGCCGGCGCCGGTACCGGTGGTTTCTGCCAGGTGCTGCTGCGACAGACCGGGCCGGTACGGCGGCTCTACGCCATCGACGTCGGACACGGCCAGCTGGTGCCTGAACTGCGTCGCGACCCGCGGGTAGTGGTCTGGGAAGGGGTCAACCTGCGAGACCTGAGCCTGGATCATCTTGAGGGTGAAGCTGTCGACCTCGTCGTCGCAGACGTCTCGTTTATCTCGATGACCTTGCTCCTGGCTCCGCTGCTGTCGGTGCTGCGGCCCGACGGGACCGCGTTGCTGCTAGTCAAGCCACAGTTTGAGGTTGGCCGGCGCCGCCTCGGCAAAGGCGGGGTGGTGCGCAGCGAAGCCGACCGCCAGGCAGCGGTGGCAGCTGTGGTCGAGGCTGCTGCCCGGCTCGGCTGGGGGTCGGACTGGCAGGCGGATTCTCGGCTGCCCGGGCGGGACGGGAACCATGAGGTCTTCGTCCGCCTGCGGCGCTCAGGCGCGGTGGACCGGATATAGGGTGACGTCGTGACCCTCGCCATACCGACCCGAGTCGTCGCCGTGGTCACCCATCCCTGCCGCCCGGATGCGCTCGAGGCCGCCGCCGGCTTCGTACGACAGTTGAGCGAATACGGGATTGCCTGCACCATCCCCGCTGACGCCGAGGACCGGTTGTCGGCCCAGATCCCCGACATCGCCTGGATGGACTGGCGTGACGCCTCGCACATCGAACTGGCAGTGGTCTTCGGTGGCGACGGGTCGATCCTGGGCGCTGCCGAGTGGGCCGTGGTACGCGAGGTGCCGGTACTGGGTGTCAACCTGGGGCATGTCGGATTTCTGGCCGAGTTGGAGGTGAGCGACCTGCCGCGGCTCGCCCGGCAGGTGGCGCAGCGGGCGTACACCATCGACAGCCGGGTGACAGTCGACGTCCAGTTAAGGCAGAGACCCGAGGGGCCCGTGATCTGGAGATCGTTCGCGGTCAACGAGGTTTCGATCGAAAAACTGTCACGCCGCAGAATGATCGAGGTCCTCGCCCACATCGACCATCTGCCGGTCTCGCGGTGGGGCTGCGACGGGCTGCTGATCGCCACCCCGACCGGGAGCACCGCATACGCTTTCTCTGCCGGTGGGCCGGTGATGTGGCCGGAGCTGGATGCCTTCCTCATGGTGCCGCTTAGCGCCCACGCCCTGTTCGCCCGCCCCCTGGTCCTGGCCCCCGAGACCGTGGTTGAAATCGACCTGGTGGGCGGGGCTGGTGCGGTGTTGTGGTGCGACGGACGCCGTACCGTTGACGCCCCGTTGGGGGCTCGGATCCGGGTGGCGCGTTCTGAGCATCGACTCAAACTGGCGCGCCTGGCTGAGCAGCCCTTCACGAACCGGCTCGTGAAGAAGTTCGGACTCTCTGTCGACGGCTTCCGCAGGAGCCCCGAACGGCCGGCCGGCTGATGCTCACGAACCTTCGGATCAGTGGGCTGGGCGTGATCGACAGTGCCGTGCTGGAGCTCGGCCCCGGGCTGACCGTGGTGACCGGCGAGACCGGTGCCGGCAAGACCATGGTGGTGACCGGCCTCGGCCTGATCGCCGGCGGTCGTACCGAAGCCCGGGCCGTACGGACCGGCTCCGCCCGGGCCCTGGTCGAGGCCCGTTTCGTCGGCATCGCCGAACCGTTGCAGGCGCTGGTCGACGAGGCCGGCGGGATGCTCGACGACGACGAACTGCTGATCTGCCGCCAGGTGGCGGCCGCCGGGCGTTCCCGGGCCATGCTGGGTGGGGCGCAGGTACCGCTGAGCGTCGCAGCCGAGGTCGGGGGAGCACTGATCACCATTCACGGCCAATCCGAGCAACAACGCCTGGCCACCGCGGAACGCCAACGCCACGTGCTTGACCGGGCTGCGGGTCCGTTGCTGGCCGGCGTGATGGAGCGGTACCAGATCACCTACGAGCAGCGACGTACCGCCATGGCCGAACTGACCCGGCTCCAGGCCGAAGCCCGGGAACGGGCCCGTGAGCAGGATCTGCTGCGCTTCGGGCTGGATGAGATCGCCGCCGTGGATCCGCAACCCGGCGAGGACCAGGCCCTTGAGGCCGAGGCGCGACGGCTGCAGGCGGTGGATGACCTTCGCCTGGCGGCCCGAGAAGCGGCGCTGGCTCTGGCCGGAGATGACGACACGGCTGAGGATGCGGTGAGCGCCCTGTCCCAGGCCGCGGCCGCCCGGAAGGCGCTGGAACGGGCAGCCGACAGCGACCCGGCCGCTGCCGGGCTCGCGCATCAGGCCCGTGAGGTGACCGCGTTACTCGCCGACCTAGCCACCGCCACCTCCTCATACCTGGCCGACTTGGACGCCGACCCGGTCAGATTGGAGTGGGTCGCGAGCCGACGGGCGGCGCTGCAGGCCTTGACCCGTAAGTACGGCGAGACCGTGGACGAGGTGCTGGCCTGGGCCGCGCAAGCCGCCCAGCGGCTGCAGGAGCTGCACAACAGCGACGAGCGGATCGAGACCTTGGAACAGTCGGTGGCCGGCCTCAGCCACCAGATCAGTGTCGACGCCACCGAGATCACCCGCCTACGTCAGGAAGCCGCCGACCGGTTGGCGGCCGCTGTTCAGGTCGAGCTCAGCGCCCTGGCGATGCCGCGGGCCCGCTTGGATTTCAACCTCAGCCCACTCGCCGAGCCTGGCCCGTACGGCGCCGACATGGTTCACCTGCGTTTCAGCGCTAATCCCGGATCGGCGCCTGGTCCCCTGGCCGCGGTGGCCTCCGGCGGCGAACTTTCCCGGGTCCGGTTGGCGCTCGAAGTGGTCCTGGCCGACGCCGAGGCCGGGCAGACCTTTGTCTTCGACGAGGTAGACGCCGGCGTCGGAGGCGCTGTGGCCCTGGAGGTGGGCCGCCGACTCGCGGCGTTGGCTGCCTCCAGCCAGGTGATCGTGGTGACCCACTTGGCGCAGGTGGCGGCCTTCGCTGACCGTCACCTGGTGGTCGCCAAGGCCGACGATGGCTGCGTGACCGCCAGCAGCCTGAGCGAGGTCACCGGCGAAAAACGCCGTGCCGAGTTGGCCCGAATGATGAGCGGGATCACCTCCACCGCCTCCGCCCTGGCCCATGCTGACGAATTGATCGTGCAGGCCAACCAATCGCGATCCTCAGCTAACAATTCTCGAAAGTAGGTCTGCTCGATGTCTGCTCCCGAAGAAGCCCACGGCTCTTATTTCGACCAGGCCGCCTCGACCTGGGACGACGATCCCCGCCGGCTGGCTCGAGCCGAACTGGTGGCGACCGCGATCCGGGCCCGGATCCCGATCAGCTCGGACTGGGCCGCGATCGAGATCGGTGCCGGCACCGGATTGTTGAGCCGCTGCCTGGCAGCGGACCTGGGACCGATTCTCCTGGTCGACTCCTCCCACGGCATGACCCAGGTCACCGCGCAACGGCTGGCCCGCGCCGGCGACACCCAGCAGCGGGTCCGCTGTCTTGACCTCGCCCGGGACCGGCTCGACCCGGCCGAGGGCCGGTTCCAGATCGCGTACAGCCTGCTCGCCTTCCACCATGTGACCGATGTGGGTGGTCTGCTCCGCGCCATCGTGGACCTATTAGAACCCCACGGCTGGGTCGCGGTCTGTGACCTGGCTGCCGAGGACGGTTCCTTCCACGGCCCCGACTGCGGTGAGCCCGTCCATCACGGCTTCAGCGACGACCAGCTGATCGATGCGGCGGTGGCGGCCGGTCTCGAGCAGGTCGCGGTCGAGACCATCGCAGCCATTGACCGGCGTGGCCCGGACGGTACTGTTCGGAACTATCCGCTGCTGCTGCTGACTGGTCGCAGCCCAGGCTGAGCCTCGACAACCGACCAGCACCGGTGGGTTAGGGTGAAGGTCCGTGGGGAAGACAGACCAGACCAAGCACATCTTCGTGACCGGTGGCGTGGTGTCCTCGCTGGGCAAAGGGCTAACCGCATCCAGCCTTGGCTCCCTGCTTGTCGCCCGGGGGCTTGGGGTGACCATGCAGAAGCTGGACCCGTACCTGAACGTCGACCCGGGCACCATGAATCCGTTCCAGCACGGGGAGGTGTTCGTCACCGAAGACGGCGCCGAGACCGACCTCGACATCGGCCACTACGAACGCTTCCTGGACGTGAACCTCGACGGCGAGGCGAACGTCACCACGGGAAAGGTCTACTCCTCGGTGATCGCCAAGGAACGCCGCGGGGACTATCTGGGCGATACGGTCCAGGTGATCCCGCACATCACCGGCGAAATCAAGGATCAGATGTTGGCGATGGCCCGCCCCGGGGTGGATCTGGTGATCCACGAGATCGGCGGCACTGTCGGCGACATCGAATCATTGCCTTTCTTGGAGGCGGCCCGCCAGGTCCGCCGTGACATCGGCCGGGAGAACGTGGTCTTCCTGCACGTCTCTCTGGTGCCGTACATCGGGCCGTCAGGGGAGCTGAAGACCAAACCCACGCAGCATTCGGTGGCCGCCCTGCGCCAGGTCGGGATCCAGCCTGATGCCTTGGTCTGCCGCGCTGACCGGCCGATCCCCGAACCGGTTAAGCGCAAGATCGCCAACATGTGTGATGTCGATGAGGAGGCTGTGATCTCCTGCCCCGACGCCCCGTCGATCTACGACATCCCCCGGGTGCTGTTCGCCGAGGGTCTCGACGCCTACGTGGTACGCCGACTCGGGGTGGCCTTCCGGGATGTCCGCTGGAAGGCCTGGGACGATCTGTTGGAGCGGGTCCACCATCCGAGGGAGGACGTCACGATCGCCTTGGTCGGCAAGTACATCGACCTGCCGGACGCCTACCTGTCAGTCAGCGAAGCGTTGCGTGCCGGGGCTTTCGCGAACTGGGCCCGGGTCTCGATCCGCTGGGTGGCTTCCGATGACTGCGCCACCTTGGAGGGGGCCCAGCAGGAACTCGGGGACGTCGACGGGATCGTGGTCCCCGGTGGTTTCGGGATCCGGGGGGTGGAGGGCAAGATCGGCGCCATCCGGTACGCCCGCGAACACCAGATCCCCATCTTGGGGCTGTGCCTCGGCCTGCAGTGCATGGTGATGGAGGTGGCTCGCTCCTTGGCCGGCCTGGAAGGTGCCGCGTCTACCGAATTCGACCCCGAGACCGCCCACCCGGTGATTGCCACCATGAAGGAGCAGCAGGCGATCGTCTCTGGCGACGGGGACCTGGGCGGCACGATGCGTCTCGGCTCGTACCCGGCCGAACTGGTCCGGGACTCGATCGTGAGCCGGCTGTACCAGACCCGCCAGGTCAGCGAGCGGCACCGGCACCGGTACGAGGTGAACAACGCCTACCGGCCTCAGCTGGAGCAGGCCGGCCTGGTGATCAGCGGAACCTCTCCCGATTCGACCCTGGTGGAGTTCGTCGAACTGCCGACCGAGATCCACCCGTTCTTCGTCGCCACCCAGGGCCATCCTGAGCTGAAGTCACGGCCCACTCGGCCGCATCCGCTGTTCACAGGATTGATCGAGGCCGCGCTGCGGCGCCGCAACGCAGCCCGGCTTCCGGTCGGGGAGCTATGACGTCCCTTCCCGGAGCAAATCTGGCGCCGGACGAGCTGGTGGACGCGCGGCTGACCTGGCCGGCTGCTCGGGTCTCGACCTGCCAGGGGCGGGTCAGCGATTTTGTTACCGACGAGGTCGGTACCCCATCCGGGCAGACCGTGCTACGGGAATACCTGCTGCATCCGGGCGCGGTGGCGGTGATCGCATGTGACGACGCCGGACGGGTGGCGGTGGTGGATCAGTACCGCCACCCAGCCGGTTTCCGGCTGCTGGAACCACCGGCCGGGCTGCTGGACGTGGCCGGGGAGAGCTTCCTGGCGGCCGCCCAGCGGGAACTGGCCGAGGAGGCCGGGCTGGCGGCGGCCGACTGGCGGGTCCTGGTCGACCTGTTCACTTCACCGGGCTGCAGCACCGAGTCGGTCCGGGTCTTCCTGGCCCGTGACCTGCGTCCGGCTCCCGCGCCGGACGGCTTCCGGCGGGAGGCGGAGGAGGCACTGATGAGCCTGGGCTGGGCTCGGCTGGAGGACGTGGTCGACGCGGTCTATGCCGGGCGGGTTCAGAACTCCGCCCTCGTCAGCGGGGTGCTGGCCCTGTACGGAGCCCAGCTGAGTGGGCGACTCGACCATCTGCGGGAACCGGAGGCGCCCTGGCCTGCCCGGCGGCCATTCTTTACCACAGCGTGACAATTTTTGGAGTGTCCGGGGTTGTTCTGCGATGCCGATTGGGTCTAGGTTGACATCTAGCAGTGCCTTGGGGGGCGCTCCTGTAAGAACGACCAAGTCTTGGGGGAAGAGTTGTCTATTCGTAGGTTACCGCATCGAGTGATGCGGGCTTTGGCTCTAGCCACCGGGCTGGTGCTGGGGGTAGTCGCATTCGCGACCCCGGTGCCGGCCCGAGCCGCGGAGGTGCCTGGCGCCTTCAAGGACATCACCATCACCGCCGCATCTGGCAAGGGCCCGATCTACCCGTGGGAACAGGTTCGGGTGTCCGCGAACTGGAGCGTTCCGGACGGAACCCCAGCCGGCAGCACCTTCTCGATGTCCTGGCCTACCGAGAAGCTGAAGGGTAACACCGGTTCCCTCGCGCTGAAGAACGACAAGGGCGACGTGGTCGCTAACTGCGCGATGACGGCCGGGGGAGTGTCCTGCACCCTCACCGACTTCGTGAGCAGCCACCCGTACGAGATCGGCGGCAAGGTCTGGTTCGCGGTGAACCAGGTGAACGCTGGCGAGAAGACGGATATCGATATCCCGTTCACGATCGGGTCGAAGACTGTCACCGTCCGCTACCGGACCGATGGCTCCGTCCCCTTCGGCGGGATCGACTTCTGGAAGGACGGCGGGGTCTACCCCGGCGGTGCTGACTGGTATCTCTACTTCCCCGGAGAGACTAAGGGCCAGCAGATCGACTACCGCAACGTCGTCGTCGACGACAACCTCGGCGCCGGCCAGAGCATCGTGCCTGGCAGCTTCGTGCTCCAGCACGCCACCCAGCTCAATCCTCAGGGCACCTGGCCGGTGTGGAATGACGCCCCCAGTTCGCTGTACACGGTGACCCTGGACAGTGCCCACAAGAGTTTCCAGTTCAAGGCCCCGCTGCTCGCTAAGGGCGGATGGTGGCGCCTCACCTACAAGGTGACTGTGAATAGTGGTTACGCCGGCGACCTCACCAACACCATGAAGGCCAAGTGGGACGGCTCCGATTCGAAGAGCACGACGCGTACCGAGTCGTACTTCAACAACGGCGGTACCGGCTCCGGCGTCATGAAGTCGGTTTCGGTCGGTGACACCGTCTGGTTCGACGAGAACCGCAACGGTCTGCAGGACGAGGGTGCCGGTTCCGGTATCCCGGGCGCGGTGCTGGAACTGACTGGTCCGAACGGGGAGAAGGTAAAGGACGTCTTTGGTAAGGAAGTCGCCCCGATCACCACCGGCCAGGCTGGTACCTACCTGTTCGAGAACCTGCCTCCGCTGTCGGCTGGGCAGCACTACACCGTGACGGTGGCGAAGGCGCCGGATGGGTACACACCGACCATCGCGAACGTCGGCAACGACCGGGAGAAAGACTCGTCTACCGGTTCGGCTACCTCGGGCGAGCTGACTACCGACGGCGCCAAGGACCTGAGCCTGGACTTCGGCTTCGTGAAGAAGTCGTCGGTCATGGTCGGTGACTACGTCTGGTTCGACCAGAACCGCAACGGCGTGCAGGACGAGGGGCCCGGCTCCGGCCTCGCCGGCGTTGAACTCAAGCTGACCGGCCCGAACGGGCAGCCGGTGAATGACATCTTCGGTAAGCCGGTCGCCCCGACCACCACCGATCAGAACGGCAACTACCGGTTCGAGAACCTGCCTCTGCTGCCGGCTGGGCAGCACTACACCGTGACGGTGACGAAGGCGCCGGACGGGTACAACCCGACCATCGCGAACGCCGGCAACGACCCAGAGAAGGACTCGTCTACCGGTTCGGCCACTTCGCATGAGCTGGACAAGGACGGTGCCAGGGACTTGGGCCTGGACTTCGGCTTCGTGAAGCAGCTGGTCTCGCTCGGTGACTACGTCTGGTGGGACGCCAACCGGGACGGGGTTCAGCAGAAGGACGAGAAGCCGGTTACCGGCATGACCGTGACCCTGGAGGACGCCAACGGTAAGACGGTGAAGACCACCAAGACCGACGCCAAGGGCTACTTCGCGTTCACTGACCTGACCCCTGGCGCCCAGTACACCGTGGTCTTCCACAAGCCAGCTAACTCGGCCTTCACTAACGACAACGCTGGTGGCGACGACGCGACTGATTCCGACGCCCCCGCCAACGGCCGGGTGCCGGTGACGGCCCCGACCAAGGGGAACAACCAGTCCGACCCGGGCAAGGCTGACCTGCCGACGATCGACGCCGGTCTGGTGCAGATCAATCTGACCCTGTCGAAGAAGCTGATCACCAATGCGCCGTACACCACGGCCACCCAGGTGTCGTACCTGCTGGTCCCGCACAACGACGGGCCTTCGGCCGCAATGGCAGGCTGGTCGGTGACCGATGTCCCGCAGCCGGAACTCAAGCTGCTGAGCATCTCGGGTGAGGGCTACAGCTGCAAGGGCCTGACCTGCACCTCCTCGGAGCGCCTGGCTCCCGGGGCGAACGGAAAGCCCATCGTGGTGACCTTCCAGCTGCCAGCCGCGGCGAATACCCCGGTCACGTACCGGAACGTCGCCTACGTCTCGCCGGTCGGTGGCGATGCGCCGGAGACCAACCCGCTGGTGATCCCGACCATCCACACCAATACGACCACGTCGACGACGGACAACGACGCTCAGGCGTCGCTGACGCTGACCAACCACGGTGAGGTCATCCCGCTGCCGACTCCGCCGGCTCCGAAGCCGAACGATCCGGGTCGTCGCCCGGCTCCGCTGCCCAATACGGGTGCGGACCTGCCGCTGGGCGCGCTGGTGGGAGCCTTCATGGCTCTGGTCGGTGGAACCTTGCTGGTGGTCCAGGGCGCCCGGCGCCGGGCCAGGCAGCGCGGGTGACGATCGACTGATCGGCAACTACTGAACAACGCGAGTGCCGCTCCCCACGGGGGCGGCACTCGTGTGTTCGAGGGAAGTTTTCCGAGAGGCCTCACCGGGCCTCCTGTCGCGGAGGCGGCCTTACGTGTCGAAGGAAGATGCACTGCGGGGCGGTTGAGGTCGTCTGTTCGATCATCCTGTGGCGCCGGCTCCACCAGCTGGGTGCGCGATCAGGATCCTCGACGATGGATGCCGGACATGAAGCATGTCGGCCTCGTGAATGTGGCCAGCCGATGATGAGACCTCTGCGAGCACTCAGCCGGTTGCTCGCAGTGGTCGGGTCCAGGCAGGCATGGTCCATGAATCAGACAAAAGCCCGGCGGACGCACTCGGTTCTGGGACGAGTACGTCCGCCGGGCTTCGAGGCTCAGCTCAGCCGCAGACCGACCGGGGATTGCCGTGGAAGGCGAGAACGATCGGGGGACCAGTGCAGATGACACTGGTCACTTTGGCGGGTTGGCCGCCGACGGGCTGGGCAGCGGGGGCCGATCCGGGGACTCGACGCTCGGCTCCCAAGGTGGAAGACAGCAGCCCGGGCTTGGATGGGGTGACCACCTTGGTTGAGGCCGGATCCAGATTGGACAGCCGGGCGGCGTCTTCGAAGGCTGCGGGCCGGGACATGATGTCGTCGATCAGTTTGAGCGTCACAGCGCTTCGGGTGTCATAGAGATGCGCTCCGATCTTGGTCTTGATGGTTTCAGCGGGGATGTGACGTCCCTTCGACACCCAGTCCACGAACAGGTCGTATTCGTTTGCCAGGGTCTGGATCCAGATGGTCTTCTCCTCCTGGGTCATGTCGCGGTAGGGGGAGCCGAAGTCCTTGCCGGCACCTTGGGTCAGGTACTCGAAGGTGATCTCCGACGCGGTGATGTTGCCGGCTGAGGTCACGTCTCGGTACCTCTCGAAGGGGCCTGAGGTCACGCCGATACTGCCGATCAGGCTGCCGTGGTCGGCGCTGATCCGATCCGCACCGGCCATCGCATACATTCCTCCGGAGGCAGACATTCCCTCCACGTAGGCGTAGACCTTCTTCTGGGTTCGGTCCCGGTAGCGGTTGATCGCCTCGGCGATCGCCCGAGAGCCGTTGATAGTGCCTCCGGGGGTATTCATCAGCAGCATCAGACCATCGGCGTCGGAGGCCTGCAGACGGTCGATCAGATCGGCCACCTCATAGCCATAGGTGCCGTCAGTCTGCGCGACTCCCTCGCTGGGTGAAGCATGGATGGTTCCGTCGATCCGCACCGCGAACAGCGTGCTCTTCGCTGAGGCCGAGCCCCAGATCACTCGGGTCGGGGACTGATCCTGTCCGCTCAGCAGCGTCACCACACCTGCCAGCGCGAGAGTGGAGATGATGGACAGGGTCGCTACCACCGCTACGACTCCGAGGGCAGCCCCCAAACCGGTACTGAAGGCTCGTTTGAACGCAGTGCGCTCCGGTGTGGGTTTCGGCGCAGAGACAGCTGCCGGGCGCAAGGCGCCTCGATGCGCAGCAGGGATCGCAGTCGATGCCCTGTGGGCAGCTAGGGCCCCGGGCGGCGGTGAGGCGTCGGGGGCCGGTTGGGTGGGTGGTGCTGATGAGACGCCGGGCTCCGCGGACGGAGGGTTGACAGGCGGCGATGATGCACCGGGATCCGGCTGGGGGGCGTCCGGGAGCCGGTCCGGGATGGGTGATGAGGCATTGGGTTCCGGAGACGAAGGGTTGACTGACGGTGGGTGGGTCATAAGTCCTCCTGCGTTGACGTGTGCTGACCTTATCTCGCAGGCCGACCCGGTGTCATGGGTGTGCAGCTGACTTGGCACAGTGACGTTATGGCTGACCTGCTGGACCGAGAACTGGACGCCTACTTGGCGCACCTGCGGGTGGAACGGGGCCTGTCGATGAACACCCTGACCAACTACGGCCGGGACCTGGCCCGCTACCTCGAACACCTGCGGTCCTGCGGCATCGCCCGTCCCGGGCAGGTCACCTTGGAGCACGCCCAGCGGTTCGGGGCCGAGCTGGTCCGTGGCGGCCCGGGCCGGCCCGCTCTGGCGCCGTCCAGCGTGTCTCGGATGTTGGCCTCGGTACGCGGGCTCCACCGGTTCTGGGTCAGCGAGGCTGTGGTCCCCGAGGACGTCACAGCCGAGCTCGACACGCCCCGGATCGGCCGGCGGCTGCCAAAGGCGTTGACCGTGGAAGAGGTGACCCGGCTGATCGCGGCCGCAGGGGGTGAGCCTGGGACTGCCCGGAGCGCGGTCCACCTGCGAGACGGGGCACTCATCGAGTTGCTGTACGGGACTGGGGCTCGGATCTCGGAGGTGGTGGCCCTGGATGTCGACGACCTGACCCGTGCCCTGGCGGATCCGGCGGCTGGGCTACGGCTGATCGGAAAAGGAGATAAGGAGCGCCTCGTCCCCTTGGGCCAGTACGCTCGCGCAGCGGTCGAAGCCTGGCTGGTACAGGGGCGATCCAGCCTCGCCAGCCGGGGGAAGGGGACCGCGGCGCTGCTGCTCAATGAACGCGGCGGGCGACTCAGCCGGCAGAACGCCTTTAACCGAGTTCGGGCGGCCGCAGAGCGGGCCGCGATCGAGACCGAGGTCTCACCGCACACCCTGCGCCATTCGTACGCAACTCATCTGCTTGATGGCGGTGCTGATGTCCGGGTGGTGCAGGAACTATTGGGTCATGCCTCGGTGACCACCACCCAGATCTACACCCTGGTCACGGTCGACCATGTCCGAGCCGTCTATCTGGCCGCGCATCCGCGAAGTCGAGACTGATTATGTCCCCCAACAACCCCCTGCATGATCCGATGATCACGTTCAGGTAACCTGTCGCTAAAGCGACGTTCTGGATCATAAGGCGAGGAGAAGGCGTGCTCAACGACACCATCCTCAGTGAAGAGACAACCGCAGTCGGTGAGATTGGGCCCACGGGGCGCCCCTGGCCTTTCCTGCCCCCACCGCGTCCACCCCATCCGGACCCTCGCCGGGCCGTGGTGATGGCCATGTGTAATCAGAAGGGCGGAGTCGGGAAGACCACCACCACAATCAACTTAGGTGCGGCTCTGGCCGAGACCGGCCGCCGAGTGCTGCTGGTCGACTTCGATCCGCAAGGTTCGGCCTCGGTCGGGCTGGGAGTGAATCCGCACACCTTGGAACGCAGCATCTACAACTTGCTCCTCAGCAGGCGGATGTCCGCCGCTGATGTGATCCTGCAGTCCAAGGTGGCGAATCTGGAGATCTTGCCCGCCAATATCGACCTGTCAGCGGCCGAGGTGCAATTGGTGAGCGAGGTGGCCCGCGAGCAGACCCTGAAACGGGTGTTGGATCCGCTGCGCGACGAGTACCATGTGATCCTGATCGACTGCGCCCCGTCACTCGGGCTGCTCACCATCAACGCCCTGACCGCCGCCACCCAAGTGATCACCCCTCTGGAATGTGAATTCTTTGCGCTACGGGGGATTGCGCTGCTCACCGATACCATCGAGAAGGTACAGGACCGGCTGAACGACGACCTGGAACTACTTGGCATCGTGGGCACCATGTATGACGCCCGTACCCTGCACAGTCGGGAGGTACTGGATCGGGTGGTTCAGGCTTTCGAAGACACGGTCTTCCATACTGTGATCCGACGCACCATCAAATTTCCCGAGACCACCGTGGCCGGAGAACCGATCACCACCTACGCCCCCTCCTCGAGCGCCGCCGAACAGTATCGGACGCTCGCCCAGGAGGTGCTGGTGCGATGCCCCGACGCGTAAGGCTGCCTGGCGCCAACGAACTCTTCCGCCCCACCAATCCTGCTGGGACCAGCGAGCCGAAGCCGGGCAGCGCTTCTGGTCGGGTGAAACACGACGAGAAGATCACCGTGTATGTCTCGGGTGAGGAATTGCTGGCTTTGGAGCGGGCGCGGCTGCAGCTACGGGCACGGGGGATCGTGGTCGACCGGGGCCGGTTAGTCCGGGCCGCGATCGCGGCAGCCCTGGCCGACCTTGAGATGCATGGTGAGCAGGCCGACGTTCTCGGGCGGCTCGGCTCTTGAGGTGAGCGAGGCACCTGATCGCCCAGAGCAGTTCTCGGTTCATCTGGATAATTTCGAGGGCCCCTTCGATCTGTTGCTGCAGTTGATCAGCAAGCATCACCTGGATATCACCGAGATCGCCCTGGCCGAGGTCACCGACGAGTTCATCGCCCACATCCGGGCTCAGGGCCCTGGGTGGGACCTCGACCAGGCCAGTTCTTTTCTGGTAGTCGCTGCGACGCTGCTGGATCTCAAGACCGCCCGGCTACTGCCCCAGGGCGAGGTGGAAGATGAAGCAGATCTGGCCTTACTCGAAGCTCGCGACCTGCTCTTCGCCCGGCTGCTGCAGTACCGGGCCTTCAAGCAGGTCGCAGCCTGGATCGAGGCTACCTTGGCTGCTGAAGGGCTCCGCCTCGTACGCCCGGGCGGGCTGGAACCGCAGTTTGCGGCCCTGTTGCCCGAGGTGGAACTTGGTCTCAGCCCAGCCGACCTGGCGGCCCTGGCGGTACGGGCGATGGAACCACGGGCGGTGCCTGAGGTCTCAGTGGCTCACATCCACCAGGTCCGAGTCAGCGTCGCCGACCAGGCGATGCTGGTGGCGCAACACCTACGTCGACAGGGCTCGGCCACCTTCCGGAGCCTGGTCGCTGATTCTCCGGATCGGCTCACCACCGTGGCTCGCTTTTTGGCGCTGCTGGAATTGTTCCGGTCTGGATCGGTGCTCTTCGAGCAGATGACGCCGCTGGGGGAGCTGGTGATCCGCTGGACCGGAACCGCGGACGGGCAGGTCGAGGTGATCGACGAATTCGACGCCAGTCGCAGCGAACAGGAGCAACAATGAGCGAACCATCCCAGACCCAGCAGGCCGACTGGCAACTGTCGGGCGCCATCGAGGCGCTACTGATCATGGCCACCGAGCCGGTCAGTGCCGCCGAGTTGGCGCAGGCGTTGGCCGTTCCGGTGCCCCACGTGGAGGCTTTGCTGGTTGAGTTGGCGCAGTTTTATGCCGACACCCACCGGGGCTTTGAACTGCGCCATGCCGGAACCGGGTGGCGCTACGCAACTCGCGCCGAGTACGCGGCTGTGATCTCCCGGCAGGTGCTTGAAGGCCAGCACGGCAGGCTGTCCCAAGCGGCCCTGGAGACGCTCGCGGTGATCGCCTATCTGCAGCCGATCACCCGCAGCCGGGTCTCGGCGGTCCGCGGCGTCAATGTCGATGGGGTGGTCCGGACCCTGGTTGCCCGGAACCTGATCGTGGAATCTGGCCGAGACGAGCAGTCCGGGGCAGTGCTGTTCGCCACCACCGACTACTTCTTAGAGCGGATGGGTCTGACCTCGCTCGACCAGTTACCGCCGCTGGCGCCCCACCTGCCTGATGCCCGCGATCTTGAGGCCGAGTTGGTCGAGGCCGCTGGTGGTACCGCGCGGACGGACCTGGTGGCGCCCGAAGAAGGAGAGCCGAACGCCGGCAAGCCGGGCTCGGATGCCGGTGATCCGGGCCCAGACCCGGCAAGCTTGTCATGATCTGGGCGCAGGGCTGGGCGAGCAGACCCAGGCCAGGTCAGGATGACCCTGTGAGGGAGGAACCAGTGACCCAAGAAGGGGTGCGCCTGCAGAAGGTGATCGCGGCGGCCGGTGTTGCTTCGCGGCGGGCGGCCGAGCAGATGATCAGCCAAGGTCGGGTCGAGGTGAACGGGCGGGTAGTCCAGGAACAAGGGCTTCGGGTGGATCCCGAACGGGACCAGATCCGTGTCGACGGCCGCCGAATCCCGGCTGCTCGCCGCCACATCTACCTGGTGCTCAACAAGCCTCGCGGGGTGGTCTCCACCATGTCAGATCCTGAGGGCCGGCCCACGCTGGCGGATTACCTGGGCCGGTGCCGGGAACGACTATTCCACGTCGGACGGCTCGACACCGACACCGAGGGCCTGATTCTGCTCACCAACCACGGCGAGTTCGCCCACCGATTCGCCCATCCGTCGTACCGGATCGGCAAGACCTACCTGGCGGAGGTGTCCGGGGTGGTCGAGCCCCGGACCGTACGGCGGCTGGCCCAGGGGGTCACCCTGGATGATGGTCCGGTCACACCGGATCGGGTTCGACTGCTCGATACCAGCCAGAACCGTAGCCTGGTCGAGGTGGTGCTGCACGAAGGCCGCAACCGGGTGGTGCGGCGAATGTTCGACCACGTGGGTCATCCGGTCCGGCGGCTGTCGCGCACCCAGATCGGCCCGGTCCGGCTGGGGCAGCTTCCCCAGGGGGAAACCCGGGAATTATCCCGTGACGAGATCGGCTCGCTGCTTGATGCGGTCGGCTTGTAGCGTCGCGTCGTCCACTGACCACGTCCTGGTCAGGTAACCTGTCTCGGTGCTCTGGAACCATTTCAGCCGCCGCAGTGGCCTCGCTGCCGCGTTCACCCTGGCCGCCGGATTGACCTCGTGCGCAGGTTCGACCAGCCCAGGTGCCTCGCAGAGCCCATCGTCGGGTAGCCCTAGCCCTACGGCCTCCTCGGCCAGCCCAAAGCCCTCGATCGTGGCTGCCACCAACCTGGACGGGATCACAGTGACCGGCAGCTTCCAGAAGCTGCCGACGGTGACGATCCCGGCGCCCTGGGCAATCGACAAGTCCCAGGCCAAAGTGCTCATCGCAGGCAACGGAGCCGAGGTCCACAAGGATTCGCTAGTCCAGGTCCACTACTGGGGCGGCAACGGCCGGACCGGGCAGAAATTCCAGGAAAGCTTCTCCGAGGGCAAACCGGTCGTCTTCCCGTTGGAGAACCTGATCACCGGCTTTGTGAACGGGCTGGTCGGCCAAAAAGCCGGCAGCCGGGTGCTGATCGGGATTACCGGCCCCGACGGGTACGGGGCCAAAGGCGGCAACCCGCAGATCGGGGTCCAAGCTGACGACTGCCTGGTCTTCGTCGTCGACATCATCTCGGTCTCAGCGTCCGAACCGAATGGTGCCCAGGTCACCCCACCGTCCGGTTTGCCGACCGTGAGCGGTGACCTGAACCATCCCGTGGTCACGATCCCGAAAGATTCGCCAGCACCCGCCAGCCTGGTGGTGCAGCCCCTGATCAAGGGCACCGGGGCTCTGGTCACCAGCGCGGACACGATACGGACGAACTATGCGGAATACGCCTGGAGTACCGGCAAGCTGGTCAAGCAGACCTACGGGGACCACGACAAGGGATACAAGCCGCAGGATGGCCCGCTGGCGCAGGCCGTGCCGGCTTGGCAGCAGGCGTTGGTGAACCAGCCGGTCGGCAGCCGGATCCTGATCGTCGCCCCGCCGGCCCAGGCCTACCCCTCGGGCGACCCGCGCAAGGGGATCAAGGCCGGTGAGACCATGGTCTTCGTCGTCGACATCCTGTTTGCCTACAAGGGCTGATGTGCTGATCCGGTGACCACCCAGGGGGTGCGAGGTAGCCGGGACAGGTCGAACCGGTCCAGCAACTGCTCGGGGGTGACCGGTTCTTCGGGGCGGCACAGACCCAGCGAGGCACCAAGCCAGGCCAGGACCTGGGACGGACGCCAGCCGGTCGCGGTCAGCTCGGCCAGGCTGACCGCCCGATCTCGCTTCGCCAGCCGTACTCCCTTGGCGTTCACCGCCAACGGGACGTGTAAGTATTCCCGTACCGGTTCCAGGCCGAGTGCCTGGGCCAGCCACACGTGACGCGGTGTCGAGGAGAGCAGGTCATCGCCGCGGACCACCTGATCGACCCCTTGGGCTGCGTCGTCCACCACTACCGCCAGGTGGTAGCCGAAGGTGCCGTCCCCACGGCGCAGGACAAAGTCATCGACCGGCATGGTGACCGGTCCGCAGAGCAGGTCAACAACGTGGACCGGGGCCGCCCCGGCCCGGACCCGCCAGGCTGGTGACCGCTCCCGGCGGCGCTGGGCCCGCTGCCGCTCGGTCAGATCCCGGCAGGTCCCGGGGTACGGGCGGAAACCATCCTGGTGTGGGGCCTGAGCCGCCTCGGCGATCTCGCGCCGGGTGCAGAAGCATTCGTACCGGTCCAGCCGCTCGAATGCCTTCTGGTAGTGGTCGAGGCGCTGCGACTGCCGTACCACCTCACCATCATGGTCCAGGCCGAGACTCGCCAAGTCTGCCAACTGGCGCTCGGCGACTCCGTCCGCAGCCGCGACCCGCTGCTGGTCCAGGTCCTCGATCCGGATCAGGAAACCCCGTCCGGAGGCCCGCGCCGCCAACCAGGCCACCAGCGCGGTCCGCAAATTACCCAGGTGCAGATCCGAGGTGGGCGAGGGGGCAAAGCGGCCGAACATGGCCTCATTCTCCCGGCAGGTGCTGCAAGACTGTCATCGGCAAGGGAGGACGAGATGACGCAGCGCAAATCGGAACGGCAGCTGAACCTGCTGATCTGCCTGCTCAGTGCCCGCCGCTACCTGTCGCGGGAGAGGATCCGCGGCCTGGTGGAGGGCTACCGAGGACTGTCCGATGGGGCTTTTCAACGTACCTTCGAACGCGACAAGGACGAGCTGCGCCAGATGGGGATCCCGATCGAGACCGGCTCCGAGGACAGCCTCTTCGACGACGAGGTCGGCTATCGGATCCGACGCGGCGACTTCGAACTGCCGGCGCTGGACTTCACCGCCGAGGAGCAAATCGTGCTGGGGCTGGCCTCCCAAGTTTTTGCCCAGGCGGTGCTGAGTCCCCAGTCGGCCACCGCGATCGGCAAGCTCCGAGCTGCCGGCATCGAGCCCGATCCGGGGCGGTTATCCGCCGTTACTGCGACCGTCTCGACCCGAGAACCGACCTTCCTCGTGTTCTGGGAGGCGGCCACCAGCCGGACCCGGGTCCGCTTTGACTACCGCCAGGCCGGGCAGAGCCGGCTGCTGGAGCCCTGGTCATTGCTCAACCGCAACGGCTCCTGGTATGTCCTGGGCCGCGATCTAGGCCGCGACGAGGCTCGGATCTTTAAACTTTCCCGGGTGGTTAGTGCCGCCCCCCAAGGTCAGCCGGAATCTTTCCCGCCTCCTGCGGCCGAGGTAGTACGGGCCGCGGTCACCGGCCTGGAACCGCCTCGGACCGGGCAGCGGGCCACGATCGCGATCCGAGGCGAGGCGGCGCCGGCGTTGCGTCGACGCGGGCAGCCGTCTAACCGGCCAGCGCCCGAGGGTTACCGCAGTCTCCAGATCGAGTACGGCCTGCTCAACGTCCTAGCCGGGGAAGTGGCCGAAGCCGGCGCGGACGTGCTGGTGCTGGAACCAGATGAGCTGCGCGACGCAGTCTGGCAGCGCCTCGCCAGCGTCGCTGCCCGCCCGCTGACCGGGGAACGACCATGAGCCCCTCCGCGCAGCAGGTGGCCCGACTGCTGGTGGCGATCCCGTACCTGCAAGCACACCAGGGGATCGGCCTGGACGAGGCGGCGCAGGCGCTGGGGACCACCAGCCGCCAGCTGCAGCATGATCTGCAGGTGGCCCTGTTCTGTGGGCTGCCTGGCGGTCTGCCGGGAGACCTGATCGAGGTCGACCTCGACGCGATCGCCGACGGGGTGATCTGGCTCAGCAACGCCGAGGTGCTGGCCAAGCCGTTGCGGCTGACCCCGGACGAGGCGGCAACCCTGCTGGCGGCGGTACAGACGGTCCGCGAGGTGGCTGGCCCCGAGACGTACCCTGCGATTGATTCGACCGCGGCCAAGCTCTCCACGCTGAGCGCCACCGTAGGTCCGGTGGTGGTCAGTGTCGCCGCCGGGGCCGAGGCGATCCGGGCCACGGTGTCCGAGGCCATCATTCGTGGTCAGCAGCTGCGGCTGACCTACGACGGGCGGTCGCGCGGGAAGACCACCTATCCGGTGGTAGACCCGGCGACAGTCAGCCTGCGCGATGGGTACGCCTATCTGGAGGCCTGGTCACTTGAGCGCGGAGGCTGGCGTTCCTACCTGCTAGATCGAGTGGTGACGGCCGAACCGACCGGCGTCGCAGCCGCCGACCACGGATCGCCCCCTAGCCGCCCAGACTGGCTGCGGGCTGCGGGCGCGGCCGAGGTGGTGCTGCGACTACAACCTGAGGCGGCCTGGCTGGCCGAATACGTCCCGGTCCAGTCCCACCGCGAGACTAAGGACGGGCTTGAGATCACGATCCTGGTGGCCGACCCGGCCTGGCTGCGACGGCTGCTGCTGCGGCTGGGCGGATCAGCCGAGGTGATCAGCCCCCGCGCCGCCGCCGATTCCGCCATCCAGGCCGCCCGGGATGCTCTCGCCGCCTACCAGGCTGCGGGTCTGGCCAGTGACCAACCGGCCCGGTAAGGTCGGCCCGGTGTGGTGGTGGCTGGGTTATGCGGCGCTGGTAATCGCCGAGATCGTCGCCCTGGGGTACCTCGCCGTCCGGGTCGTACGCAAAGGCGGCCGGCTACTGCGGGAATTGGAACGGGCCGGGACCGAGGTCGGGGACCGGCTAGACCGGCTGAGCAGTGACCTGGACCGTCGGGAGCTGATGGGCGACCACGAGAACGTAGGGGTGCGGTCCTAAGATGAGTACGCACGTTCGACTGAAGGAGTGGCTATGACTGCGTTGATCGCCGGCCTGCCGGGCGGTATGGAGTGGGTCATCCTGCTCGTGGTGGCCCTGCTGCTGTTCGGCGGCACTCGCCTGGCGGGGATGGGCAAGGGCGCCGGTCGTGCGATCCGCGAATTCCGTGAAGAGGTTAAGAACCCCGAGGTTGAGGCCCGCAAGACCGATGAGGTCGGGGAGGCGAAGACCGCCAGCGAGGTGGCCGAGGCCGAGGTCGTCGAGCCGGTCAAGGCCGAGTCGGCGACCCCCGAAGCGGGCCGCAGCGCCTAGCCGATGTCCCCGATCACCGCTGTCCGGCGTACCTGGTCGGCGATCAAACCGCCGCCGTCGACGCCGGACGGCACCATGTCGCTGTACGACCACCTACGAGAACTGCGCTACCGGGTGATGGTTTCGGCGCTGGCGGTGTTGGTCACCACGACCATTGCCGCCTTCTTCTACACCCACCTGGTCGCTTTCGTACGGGCCCCTTGGGAGCAGGCGGTGGCCGACTACCAGGCGGCCAACCCAGGGGCCACCACCTTGCTGGTGAACAAGGATGTGGTCTCCCCGTTCATGCTGGCCCTGCAGACCTCGGTGGTGGCCGGCCTGATCGTCGCCTGCCCGGTCTGGCTGTGGCAGTTGTGGCGGTTCGTGGTGCCGGCACTGTTGGAGAACGAACGCCGGTACGCGATCGGTTTTATCGCTGCCTCGATCCCGCTGTTCCTGGCCGGCTGCAGCCTCGGCTACTTGGTGTTACCGAAAGGCATCTCGGTCATGCTGGAGTTCACCGTGCAAGGTGTCACCAACATGCAGGACGTGCAGGACTTCCTCAAGCTGGAACTGCTGCTGATCGTGATGTTCGGGCTGTCCTTCCTGCTGCCCGTGGTCTTGGTGATGGTCAACCTGGCCGGTGTGGTCACCGGTGCGCAGCTGGGCAAGGCCCGCAGCGTGTCAATCTTCTTGTGCTTTGTCTTCGGGGCGGTCGCGACCCCCTCCACCGATCCCTTCTCGATGATCGCGTTGGGGCTGCCGATGGCGCTGATGTACCTGATCGCGGAACAGATCTGCCGACGCAACGACAAGCGGCGGGCGAAGCGGTTAGCGACCGACGACATGTCGGTCCGTCTCGACTGATGGCATCCGAGGCTGCCACCATCACCCTGGTGGCGAACCCCACCGCCGGGCGGGGCCGGGCCGGCAAGCTGCTGCCTACCGTAGTCCGCGAACTACTCAACCGGGTCCCTGAGGCGTCGCTGCGGGTTCACCAGGCCACCTCGTACGACGAGGCCCGGCTCCGGTGTATCGCCGCCGTGGAAGCGGCCCGGCCGCACCCAGTCGCAGGCCGCCAAGACTGCCTGGTGGTGATGGGCGGGGACGGGATGATGCACCTCGGCCTGAACGCCGCCGCCAGCAGCGGGGTCCCGCTCGGGCTGGTGCCCGCAGGGACCGGCAACGACTTCTGCCGCGGAGTCGGCATCCCCCGCAGCCCACAGCAGGCCGCGCGGGTGATCGCTGCCGGCAAGACTCTCACCATGGACCTGACCAGGGTCCAGGGCCAGCTCGCCCAAGGCTCCTCCCAGCGTTACGTGGGCTCGGTGGTCTCCACCGGCTACGACGCCCGGGTCAACCGGCGGACCAATGCGATGACCCGCGCCAGCTCCCTCGGCTACGCGTATGCGGCCCTGGCCGAGCTGGCCGCCTTCGAACCGGTTCCATACCAAATCTCGATCGACGGGGTCTCCCGGCGCCAGACCGCGATGCTGGTAGCGGTGGCCAATGCTGGGCTGTTCGGCGGCGGGATGCGGATCGCCCCCGACTTCTCGATCACCGACGGCCTGCTGGATGTCACCGTGGTGCACCCGGTGAGCCGGGTCACCCTCTTGCGGCTGCTGCCGTCGATGTTCACCGGAGCTTTTGTCGCCGACCCGGCCGTGGAACGGCTCCGGGCCCAACGGGTGACGATCGACGGCACCGACCTGTACGCGATGGCCGACGGGGAAGCATTGGGGCCGACCCCGCTGTTACTGGAGGCAGCGCCGGGAGCGCTGGTGGTGTACGCGCCGGGCGACAAACAGCGTCCCTGATCATCCGGCGAGGGGTAGGTTGGCCCGCGATGATTGTCACCGCTGCCCCCGAATCAGGCCCGGAACAGGCCCGGTTCGCGGCCCGTTACCCGTTTCCCCTGGACGACTACCAGCAGCTGGCCTGCGCCCATGTCGAGTCCGGCTCGGGAGTCCTAGTCGCGGCCCCGACCGGCGCCGGCAAGACCGTGGTAGGCGAATTCGCCGCACACCTGGCCTTAGCCCGGCACCGTAAATGCTTCTACACCACCCCGATCAAGGCGCTGTCGAACCAGAAATACCGCGACCTGGTCGCCAGGTACGGCCCCGAGGCGGTTGGACTGCTGACCGGCGACGTCAGTATCAACTCCGAGGCCTGCGTGGTCGTAATGACCACCGAGGTGCTGCGGAACATGATCTACGCCTCGTCGTCGACCCTGGACGGGCTTGGCTTCGTGGTGATGGACGAGGTGCACTACCTGGCTGACCGGTTCCGGGGACCGGTCTGGGAGGAGGTGATCCTGGGCCTGGCCGAGTCGGTCCAGGTAGTGGCCCTGTCAGCGACCGTGTCCAACGCCGAGGAGCTGGGGGACTGGCTGTCGGAGGTCCGCGGTGCAGTCGCGGTCGTGGTCAGCGAGCGGCGCCCGGTGCCGCTGTACCAGCACGTGATGGCCGGGCCCCAGCTGTACGACCTGTTCGCCCAGGAAGCACCCACCGCCCAGACCCTGCCTGGTGGCTCGGTCGACGTCAACCCCGAACTGGTGAAGCTGGCCAAACAGGACCGTCGGACCCGCGACGACGCCCGCCGGCCGCGCAGCGGCTCCGGCAAAGGGCGCCGCGACAGCCGGTACGGTTCGGGCCGGATGGGCGGGGCCGCTCATCCCCGCTGGAGCCAAGGGCCGTCCCTGGTTCCCCGCCGTTCACAACTGGTCCAGGCCCTGGACAGCTCGGGGCTGCTGCCGGCGATCGTCTTCGTCTTCAGCCGGCAGGGCTGCGACCAGGCGGTCGCCCAGCTGATGGCCGACGGGGCCCGGCTCACCACCGCGGCCCAGCGTCGAGCGCTGCACCAGATCGCGACCGAGCACACCCAGGGCTTCGGTGAGCAAGACCTGGCGGCGCTTCGGTACGACCGGTGGCTGACCGCCTTCCAACGTGGGGTCGCCGCCCACCATGCTGGCCTGCTGCCAGCTCTCAAGGAGGCCGTTGAGGTGGCCTTCGCCGAGGGCCTGCTGAAGATGGTCTTCGCTACCGAGACCCTGGCCCTGGGGATCAACATGCCGGCCCGTACGGTCGTGATCGAGAAACTAGTGAAGTACGACGGGGAATCCCACGCTGACATCACCCCGGGCGAGTACACCCAGCTCACTGGACGGGCCGGGCGGCGCGGGATCGACGTTGAGGGCCATGCGGTGGTCTGCTGGCAGCCGGGGCTGGATCCCCGGGCGGTGGCCGGGCTGGCCGCTCGACGCACCTACCCGCTGCGTTCCGCTTTCCGCCCCACGTACAACATGGCCGTGAACCTGGTCGCAACGTTGGGCCGAGAACGGGCCCGGGCGGTGCTGGAGCAGAGCTTCGCCCAGTTCCAGTCGGACCGGGGCGTGGTGGCGGCATCACGGTCGGTACGCCGCCACGAGCGCCAGATCGCCGACCTGCTGGAGCAGGCCCACTGCGAGCGGGGAGACTTCATCGAGTATGCCCGGCTGCGGGAACAGATCCGCCAAGTCGAGGCGCGGGCCGCGCGGGCGCGGCGTACCGACCGGCAGGCCGAAGCCGTGGCCGTCCTGCAAGGCCTCAAACCGGGTGACATCATCTCGGTCCCTGCCGGCCGGCACCGCGGCTGGGCGGCCGTGGTCGAACCTCGCCCGAACGGTCGGGAGGGGCCCTCGCCGCTGGTGATGACCGAGGCCCGGCAGCTGAAGCCGCTGTCATTAAGTGACTTCCCGACCCCGCCGCTGGTGGTGGGCCGGGTCCGGGTCCCGAAACACTTCAACGCCAAGGAGGCGGCGTCGCGCCGTAACTTGGCCGCGGCCTTCTGGTCTCGGCTGCGGGAGGTGGACCTGCCTGATCCGCGTCACCGCGACCACGCCGACCAGGATGCGATGGCCGAGGTGGAGACGCTGCGGCTGGAGCTGCGGGCCCATCCCTGTCACGCCTGCCCCGATCGGGAACAGCATGCCCGGCTGGCGGAGCAGGCGATCCGGCTGGAACGGGAGGCGCAGCGGGACCGTTCCCGTGCCGAGGAACGCAGCAACACCATCGCCAAGGCTTTCGACCGGATTTGTGGGGTACTAGCCGCGCTGGGTTACCTGTCCGATGACGGCCAGCAGGTCACCGAGCGGGGCCGGGTGTTGTCGCGGATCTACGGCGATCTGGACCTGGTGATCGCCGAATGCGTACGGGCCGAGGTCTTCAGCGGGCTCACGGTGCCGCAGCTGGCCGCGGTGCTGTCCAGCCTGGTTTTTGAATCCCGGCCGGCCGATGCTCGCCGCCCGTCCCGGATGCCGGATCGGGCCAGCGAGCAGGCCCAATCGGCCTTGCGGCGGATCTGGCGCGACGTGTCGCTCGTGGAGCGCGACCACCGGGTGGAACGGGGGCCTGAGCCTGACATCGGCTTCGCGCAGGCGGCCTATGCCTGGGCTGAGGGTGGTGAGCTGGGCGAGGTGCTGCGCCTGACCGGTTTCACCGCTGGTGACCTGGTGCGCTGGATTCGGCAGGTGATCGACTGCGCCTGCCAGGTGGTGGCTGTGGCCGGCGCCGGTCAGCTGCGGACCACCTGCCGGCTGCTGGTGGCGGCGATGCGGCGTGGGGTGGTTGACATCGACGTCCCCGGCGCCGACTGATCCGGCGCTTACGCGCCGATCAGGAACGTCGACCGCGTACGGATTGCGGCCTCAACCGTTGAAGTTCTGCACCCAGTAGTAGGTGCCGTCGGCGGCCTGGGCGACACCGACGCCCAGGGTGGTGAAGTTCTGATTCAGGATGTTGGCGCGGTGGGCGCTGGAACCCATCCAAGCCGCCACCGCGGCTTGCGGGGTGGTGTAGCCGGAGGAGACATTCTCGCCCGCGGTCCGACCGCCGCAGCGGGACAGGATCAGCCGCAGATTGTTGTGGTAGGTCCGCTGCTGGGCGGCCATGGTGATCGCGAAGGGCTGGGCCACCTGGCCACTGATACAGGGATGAGCAGCGAGCGGCGCCAGGCCGTGCCGGGCGCGTTCCTGATTGGTCCAGGCGAGTACGGCCGCAGCCAGATCCGGCCGGGCGACAACCGTTCCCGGGGCGTCCTCGGTGACCGGAGGCGGCAGCACAGGCCGGCCGCCCTGGGTTGAGGGCTCACTGTCCGGTACCGGGCCGCCGCGGCGGGTCGCCACGGCCACTTGGAACGGGGTGGTGTTGGTGGTCTGGTTGCGGGACGTCATTGAGGCCGACGAGCTGGGCGAGGCCGGCGAACGAGGCGGGGTCGATGCCGTGGGGGTGGTGTTCTGTGGGCGGCTGGTGGCTGGCTGGCTGGCTTGGGCAGTGGAAGCGCGGTGAACTGGTTGGCTGGTTTGAGCAACGCGGGCGGGCGTGGCATTCGGGCTGATCGACCGGGCGCTGGGGGCCTGGGTGGTCGTCGAGGTCGTGCTATTCGCCGGGGACGCAGTGGGCGAGAGAGTCATCGTGGCCGAGGCCGGGGTTGGTGGTGCCGGGGTGGTCACCGTCTGGGTCATGGCGGTCGGTGCTTCGGCTGGGCCCTGTGCAGCGCTGGCCGTGATCGGGACGAACATGGTCACCAGGAGGGCCGCCCACGCGACCGGACGAGTAAGACGATGCGACATAACAGATTCCTCAATGGCTTGATCCACATGCTTTCGCATAGGATTTGATGAGGGCCACCATAGAGACGGTGACGACAGTGATGGGTTGATATGAGGAGCATCTCACTCGACTCGATCAGAGGCTTTCGAGGCCGCCCTGACAGTATGGGATGAGTGAATTCTCATGGCCATCGATGCGATAGTGATGAGGAAATCCTCATCGCCACCGACGGCGATGTTTTTGTTGTTTATCGGGAGAAGGTCCGCGGCGGGGAGTCCCACCGCGGACCCTTCATCCCCCCGGATATCAACGACTTCGCAGTCGTTGACGTGCTGTACCCGACAGGTGGTCTCAGAACGTTCCTGGATGATTTCCCGCATCCAGGCGCGACAGACGCAGACTGAGGATCATTGCCCGTATCGGCTTGCCCAGGTTCGGGCTGGTCTGGTCGACAGCGAGAACGGTAGACGGACCGGCTCCGAAAACAGGTAAAAATGGCAGTGCTCTCACCCAGGGTTGAGCCCGGGCGGAGAGCTCAGTAGGCGTTGGAGACGGTGGACAGGTTGAAGTCGGGGATCCGTAAGGCCGGCATGGTGGTCCAGAGGACCTCGTTGTTCCAGTCCCGGCACAAGGTGGGTACGCTCCTGCTGGCCTCGCTCGCTCGGCGGAATAGGTCCACCGGAGACTCGTTGAACCGGAAATTATTAACCATGCCGGTCACCTTCCCGTCCTCGATCAGATACACCCCGTCGCGGGTCAGGCCGGTCACCAGCAAGGTCGTAGTGTCGACCTCACGCATGTACCACAGGCAGGTCAGCAGCAGCCCGCGGCGGGTGGCGCGGATCATGTCGTCCAGAGTGGAGGTCGAGTCGCTGTCCAGGACCAGGTTCCTGGAGGGGAAGCGGAGCCCATCAATCCCGCAGCGTCGCGCTTCGGCCCGGGTATCGGCGAGATTCGTCAGCACCCCATCGGTGATCCAGCTCTCAGGGCTGACATCGGCCCCGTTGTCGTACACCGACATCATCCCCGGGTACGAGCAGGTGACTACCGCGAACGGAGCCGCCGGCAGGACCCCAGGGCCACTCGACAGGGACAGACCCAGCGGGGTGAGCCGCTCGCCGACCCTGGTGGTACCCGGCTGCGGGCCGGCGAAGACGTTGCGTCCCTGCCGGGCCTCGCGGCCGTTCATGGTCCACTGGGCGAAGATCATGAAGTCGGCCACCGCCGACGGGGGCAGGATCGTCTCGTACCGCCCAGCGGGCAGGTCGACTCGGTTCTCGCACCAGGCCAGACGGCGGGTCACCTCAGCGATCAGGGCGTCCGCGTCCAGATCACCGAAATCGGCCGTTGCCTGCCCGACCCAGGCCGAACCAATCCGGTCGGCGTGCTTGGCGTTGATCTCAACCCTGCCGTTGCGTTCGACGTGGCGCCGGCGCGCCCCAGCTGAAGTAGCCAACCAGGTGGTCGTGACCCGGTGGTCGGCGAAGCCGAAGAGCTCCTGGCCCGCCTCTCGATAGGCCACTAGGCCCCGGCCCAGGCCTTCGGCAAAAGAGGCGAAGACCTCAATGCTGGTGCTTTCCGGCCCGGCGTGATAGTCCGGGTCCACCACCGGATCCGGCAGCGGCGCGGCGTCGTCACTGGCCGGTGCTAGGGCCGCCGCCGCGTCGGCCGCGTGGACTAGGGCCACCAGGTCGGCGCGGCTGCTGACCGACCCCGACACCACCCCCGCATGGCCGGTCCGGTCGCGGCGTGAGATCGCCACCACGCAGGCGGTCCGGCTGTGCATCTGCCCATTGGTGGTGAGGGAATTGATCGCCCAGCGCAGATTGGCCTGGGCGGTGTCACGCAGGATCACCACGCAGTCGTCGGCCTTGTCGGCAGCTAGCGCTTCGTTGATCCAGTCGGTTTCCTGCGACATCAGCGGCCTGCCTCAGCTTTCGTGTTGAGCACGTTCACGCTGCGGAACAGGGCTGCCGGGGCGCCGTGCGAGACCGGCGCGCTTTGGCTGGGCTGACCCTTGCCGCAGTTCAGGGCCCCCATCAGGACGTACGTGCTGGGTCCGCCCACCACCTCCATCGCCCCCCAGAAGTCGGTGGTCGTGGCCTGGTATGCGGCATCGCGCACCTGCCCCTGCAGTTGGCCGTGGCGAATCCGGTAGAAACGCTGCCCGGTGAACTGAAAATTGTAGCGCTGCATGTCGATCGACCAGGATTTATCGCCCACCACGTACAAGCCGTCCTCGACCTGCCCGATCAGGTCCGCCACACTGATATCAGCGTCGGCCGGCTGCAGCGACACGTTCGGCATTCGTTGCAGCGGGATATGGCCGGGGGAATCGGCATAGGCACAGCCATTGGAACGTTCCAGTCCCCGCTCCTGCGCCATCTGCCGGTTCAGCTGATAACCGACCAGGATCCCGTCGCGGATGATTTCGAAACTCTGGGCTGCGACTCCCTCATCATCCCAGCCGCAGGAGGCCAGCCCATACTCGGTGACCCGGTCCCCGGTGACGTTCAGGCACGGGCTGCCGTATCGCAGACTGCCGAGCTGATCTACGGTGGCGAACGAGGTCCCGGCAAAAGCCGCCTCGTACCCCAAGGCTCGGTCTAATTCGGTCCCGTGCGCCACCGACTCGTGGATCGTCAGCCACAAATTGCTGGGCTCGATCACCAGGTCGTAGCGGCCCGCGACGACCGACGGCGCGGCCACATTCTCGGCCAGCCATCCGGGTAACTGGGCCACCTCAGCGTCGAAATCCCAGCCCTGATTATCGGCAAGATACTCCCAGCCTCTGGCCGAGGGCGGATTACAGGTACGCATCGAGGAATAGCCGGAGGCGGTGCTGATCACCTCCAGGTACGGGAACATCCGGACCCGTCGCTGCCGGGTCCGGCTCCCAGAAAGGTCGGCGTAGAATTTGTGCTCGTCGACCATCTCCAGGGTCGCTACCACATGGTCTACCCCCTCGCCGCGAGCCAGGTCCGACAGATCACGCAGTCGGCTGATCCGGTCGACCTCCGGCACCTCGAAGGGATTCACCTCGAAACGCGAGACCCATTCGCCGACATGAGGCGGTTCGGGGGCCAATTCGACCATCTGTTCAGTCAGCGGCCGGGAGACCCGGGCCACGGCGACCGCCTGGTCCGCCAACGCCGCGGCAGCCTCGGCCGTCAGCGTGATCCCGGCCGCAAAGCCCCAGGCTCCGTCGTGGATCACCCGAACCCCGAGACCGAGGGTGGTCTGGTCGCTGGTGGTCTCCAAACTGCCGTCGTGTAGTGTGCGCAGCCCGGTCCGGATCAACTCCACGCGCAGGTCAGCATGGGAGACGCCGAGCTGCGCGGCCCGCTGCAGGGCGGCGGCCGCCAGCCGGTCTAAGGGGAGTTCTTGGAACCGGGTGGCGAGTTCAGCCATGGCCCAATCCTATGCCGCCTGGGCTGGTCTCGGCCCTGGCCCCGGCGTCACCGCTAGGCTGACGTCATGCCCCTCGCGGTTCGCGTGATCGCCTGCCTGGACGTCCACGACGGCCGGGTCGTGAAGGGCGTCAACTTTCAGAATCTGCGTGACGCCGGGGACCCGGTCGAACTTGGCCACCGCTACGGGGCCGAAGGCGCCGACGAGCTGGTCTTCCTGGATGTCTCGGCCTCCGCCGAGGGGCGGGCGACGATGCGTGAGGTGGTTGCCCGGACTGCCGAGACGGTGTTCATCCCGCTCACCGTGGGCGGCGGGCTGACCGCGGTCGACGATGTCGACCGGATGCTGCGGTCGGGGGCCGACAAAGTCGGGATTAATACCGCCGGGATCCACCGTCCGGAGCTGATCGACGAAATTGCCAGGCGTTTCGGTAACCAGGTCCTGGTGCTGTCGGTGGACGCCCGTCGCGAACCGGACATGCCGTCCGGATACGGGGTGACCACCCACGGTGGGCGCCGCAGCGCAGGCCGGGACGCGGTCGCCTGGGTCCGGGAGGCGGTCAGTCGTGGGGCGGGGGAGATCCTGCTCAATTCAATGGATGCCGACGGCACCACTGTCGGTTTTGACCTGGAGATGATCCGCGATGTCCGGGCAGTGGTCGACGTCCCCCTGATCGCTTCCGGCGGGGCCGGCGCCGCGCACCACTTTGTGGCGGCGGTTCAATCCGGGGCCGATGCGGTGCTAGCGGCCTCCGTCTTTCACTACCAAACCCTGACCATTGCCGAGGTGAAGCAGGCGCTAGCTGCGGCCGGCTACCCGGTTCGGACCATGACCGAGCATGAGAGAGGACAATTCCGATGACGAGGACGGTGTGGCTGCCGTACCCCACTATCGAACAGGCGGCGGCTGCAGTCGGACACCCCGACGAGGTCGAGATCGCGGTCTTCCCCGGCCCCAACGCGCCGATCCCCGACAGCGCCGACCGGGTAGAACTGATCGCCCTGCCCAATGCCGAGGGCCCGGCCTCGTGGCAGGTGATCCGGGACCGGGACTTGCCACGCCTGCGGCTGCTGCAGCTCGGCTCGGCCGGGTACGACCACATGCTGCCGGTATTGCCCGAGGGAGTGAGCCTGGCCAATGCGGGCGGTGTGCACGATGCCGGGACTGCGGAGCTGGCGGTGGCTCTGGCCTTGGCTAACGGCCGCGAACTGGACCGTTATGCCCGAGACCAGACCGCTCACATCTGGCAGCCGGGCTGGGGACGCTCAATCGCCGACCGGCAGGTGCTGATCTTCGGCTACGGGCGGATCGGGGCGGCAGTGGAGCGTCGCCTGGCCGGATTCGAACCGGCCAACGTGACCCGAATCGCTCGGACCGCCAAGACCGACCCTGCGGTGTACCCGGTGAGCGAATTGGCGACACTGCTGCCGGCCGCTGACCTGGTGGTGATCACCGCCCCGGCGACCCCGCAGACGATCGGGATCTTCGACGCCGCCGCCCTGGCTCTGCTGCCCGACCAGGCCCTCGTGGTCAACGTGGGACGGGGCCCGATCCTGGTGACCGAGGCCGCCCTGGCCGAGGCCGGACGGCTACGGTTTGCGCTGGACGTGGTGGACCCCGAACCGCTGCCGGCCGACCATCCGCTGTGGGACGCGCCCGGCGTCACCCTGTCTCCGCACGTCGGCGGGCAGGCCTCGTCCTTCCAGCGGCGCTACGACCGGCTGCTGGCCGAGCAGATCCGCCACCTCATGGCAGGGGAACCGTTCGCCAGTGTCGTCGCGGGGCCGGGCGCATGAGCGCCTGCCTGTTCTGCCGGATCGTGGCCGGCGAGATCCCCGCCCGGATCGTGTACCAGGACCAGCAGGCAGTCGCCTTCCTCGACATCGAACCCTGGCACGACGGTCACACCCTGCTGGTGCCGCGCCGGCACGTACCGGACCTGATCGCCGACCCCGCTGCCTGGTCCGAGGTTCAGCCGGCGCTAGAGGCGGTGGTGCCGCTGCTGGTCGCCCGGCTGGGAGCCGACGCGATGAACGTCGTGATCAACGCGGGCGAGGTGGCCGGGCAGGAGGTTGGGCATCTCCACGTTCACCTGGTTCCCCGCTACCGGCCGGCGCCGGGGATGGCGGCGCTGCTCGTACGGGACGCGAACCAAGACCTGGACCAGGTCCACCAGCTACTGACGGAGGCCAGGTGAGCACTCGGCAGCGGCTGCTGCGGCAGGCAGTAGAACTGGTGCCGCCGCTGCTGGTCAGCCTGGTGCTGCTGCCGCTGATCATCTCCCACGGCTCGCTGCTGCCGTACCGGCCGAACACTATCGACCTGCGGGTGTACCACCTGACTGTCCAGGACCTGGTCAACGGCCGCGACATCTACCTCACCAGCACCCCGGGAGACAACCTCAAGTTCATCTACCCACCGATCGCGGCGGTGTTGATGACCCCGCTGCTGGTCGGTCCGTACCTGCTGTGGCAACTCCTGTGGACCCTGCTCGGAACCTGGTCGCTACTGGTGGTGTTGCGCCGCTGCCGGCTGCCGCGGGGCTGGCTGTTGGGCCTGGTGGCCGCGGTGCTGGTGTTGGCGATGGAACCGATCCGGACCACTGTTGGCTACGGACAGGTCAACACTATGCTGATGGCGCTGGTAGTCGCCGATCTGCTCCCGGACGCCCCGGGGGAGCAGCGCCGGATCCCCCAGGGCACGCTGATCGGGCTGGCCGCCGCGATCAAGTTGACCCCGCTGCTGTTCGTGGTCTTCGCGGTCCTGGTTCGCAGGTACGCGGCGGCGGCGGTCAGCCTGGTTTCGTTCCTGGTCTTCACCGGGATCGGTTTTCTGCTGTTACCCGCCGAATCCGCGCACTTTTGGCGGGGGCTCGGGCAAGGGGAGGTGAACACCGCTGGTCCGGTCTATGTCGGCAACCAGGGCATGAGCGGGGTGTTGACCCGCTGGTTCACCGAAGACCGCCCGACTGTGATCACGGCCCTGCTGCTGGGTTTCCTGGTGGCTGGGCTGGCGACCCTGGTCGCCGCTTTCTGGTGGCGCCGCCAGGAACAGGTCTTCGCGGTCGGCCTGGTAGGCCTGGCCACCTGCCTGGCCTCACCGTTGTCGTGGACCCACCACCACGTCTGGGCGGTGGTGCTGCTGATGGCGGTGTCAGTTCCTGGCTGCCGGGTCCCGGCCTGGGCGCAGTGGACGGCCCGGATCTGGATGGTGTGGATTGCGATCTGTCTGCCGTTGTCGGTGCTGCCGTACGGCGGGCATACCGAGGTGAACTATTCAGTGAGCCAGAACCTAGTCGGCAGCCTGGGCCCGGTCCTGGGTTCGGCGCTGATCGTGGCCCTCTTCGGTGACCTGGTTCGCCGCTTGCGCGCCGGTTCGGCTCAGCCTGCCGCCCGGAGGGCTGAGTCCGGACTCGGGACCGAACCGTACGAGCCGGTAAGACCCGTCCAGAACGTGGACATCCGTTGACGAGGCGCTCGAGATCAGCGAGAGTGACGCCGTGCAAACCGTGCTCGTACCCTGAACGCGTGTCTCGCCCTGTGGGCGTCAGACACGCACCCTCGCCTGCCGCCAGCAGCGAGGGTTTTTTCATGGACCCGCACCCGACACCACCGACACCCAAGGAGCATCGATGGCCAGCACTGACCGGGCCGACCAGACCACCGTGACGGGCGCCCAGGCACTCGTCAGGTCCCTGGAGAGCCTGGGAGTCGAGGTGGCCTTTGGAATCCCCGGCGGTGCGATCCTGCCGGCGTACGACCCGCTCTTCGATTCCACCATCCGCCACATTCTGGTCCGCCACGAGCAGGGCGCGGCTCACGCGGCGGAGGGATATGCGGTGGTCACCGGCCGGGTCGGGGTGTGCATCGCGACCTCCGGGCCCGGGGCGACCAACCTGGTTACCGGGCTAGCCGACGCCTACATGGACTCGGTCCCGATCGTCGCCATTACCGGCCAGGTGAACTCGCACGCCATCGGCACCGATGCCTTTCAAGAGGCCGATATCCGCGGAATTACCTTCCCGATCACCAAGCACAACTTCCTGGTGACGAACGCCGATGACATCGCCCAGGCGTTGGCCGAGGCCTTCGAGATCGCCGCCACCGGGCGCCCCGGCCCGGTACTGGTGGACATCAGCAAGGACGCCCTGGCCGCCACTACCACCTTCCGTTGGCCGCCTACGATCGCTCTGCCGGGCTACCGGCCGACAGTCCGGCCGCACACCCGTCAGGTGGCGCAGGCGGCCCGGATGATCGCCGCTTCCGAACGACCGGTGCTGGTGATCGGCGGCGGGGTGGCCCGGGCCGGGGGCAGCAAAGCCCTGGCGGCCCTGGTCGAGGCTACCGGGATCCCGGTGGTCACGACCCTGACCGCACGGGGCACTTTCCCCGATAACCATCCCCTCAGCCTCGGGATGCCCGGCATGCACGGGACGGTGGCTGCCGTCGGAGCACTACAGCGGTGCGATCTGTTCATCGCGGTCGGGATGCGGTTCGACGACCGGGTGACCGGGCAGTTGTCGACATTCGCCCCGCATGCCAAGGTCATCCACTGTGATGTCGACCCGGCCGAGATTGGGAAGAACCGGGCCGCTGACCTGCCTGTAGTGGGCGACGCCAAACTCTTCCTGCGTGACCTGCTCCAACAGCTGTCGCATCAGCCCATCCCTGATGTCACCAGTTGGGTCGGCTATCTGCAGGGTCTGCAGCAGCGTTACCCGACCGACGCCGGTGATCCGAGCGACGACCGGCTGCTGCCGCAGGAGGTGATCCGGCGGATCGGTGAACTTTCTGGCCCGGACGCGATCTATGCCACCGGGGTCGGCCAGCACCAGATGTGGGCCGCCCATTTCCTGCCGCACCTCAAACCCCGTTCTTGGCTTACCTCCGGCGGTGCCGGGACGATGGGCTACTGTGTCCCGGCCGCGATGGGAGCCAAGGTCGGCCGACCCGACGCGTTGGTCTGGGGGATCGACGGGGATGGCTGTTTCCAGATGACCAACCAGGAACTAGTCACCTGTGCGCTGAACCGGATCCCGGTCAAGATCGCGATCATCAACAACGAATCGCTGGGGATGGTCCGCCAGTGGCAGACCCTGTTCTACGACGGGCGCTATTCCAATACCGACCTGCATTCGTACCGGATCCCGGATTTCGTCAAACTCGCTGAGGCCATGGGCTGTGTGGGGCTACGGGCGGAACGTCCCGCCGAGGTGGACGCGGTGATCCAGCGGGCGCTGGAGATCAACGATCGGCCAGTTGTGATCGACTTCGTCGTCCACAAGGATGCGCTGGTCTGGCCGATGGTCGCGGCCGGCACCAGCAATTCCGACATCATGATCGCCAAGGACCTGGCCCCGGTGTGGGACGAGGAGGAGCTGTGAGCCAGTTTCATACCCTGAGCGTGCTGGTCCAGAACCGGCCCGGTGTGCTGGCCCGGATCGCGGGGCTGTTCGCCCGGCGTGGGTTCAACATCGAATCGTTGGCGGTCGGTCCGACCGAGGACCCGGGGTATTCCCGGGTCACGATCGTGATCGAGGTCGAATCCGAGCAGGTGCTGGAACAGATCACCAAGCAGCTGAACAAGCTGGTCGAGGTGATCCGGATCCTCGACTTCGCCAAGGGCGAAGCGGTACGGCGCGAATTGATCCTGGTCAAGGTCCGCGCTGATGCCCGGACCCGTAGCCAGCTGCTGGAGGTCACCAGCATGTTCCGGGGCCGGATCGTGGACGTGGCCCCAGAATCGGTGGTGATTGAGGTCACCGGTTCGTACCGCAAGATCCGAGCTTTGCTGGACCTCCTCGAGCCCTACGGGGTGCGTGAACTGGTCCAGTCTGGTTCAGTGGCACTGGGACGTGGCGTACGGGCGATCACCGACCGTAGCCGCTATGACAAGACCCCGAAGGCTGAGCGCGCCTAACGCGTTCGTGATCCAGGCTAAGGAGACAGCCCAGATGGCAGCAACGATGTTCTATGACGACGACGCGGACCTTTCGATCATCCAGAACCGTTCGGTCGCGGTGATCGGGTACGGCTCGCAGGGCCACGCTCACGCGCTCAACTTGCGCGATTCCGGGGTGGATGTCCGGGTCGGGCTCCACGAGGGCTCGAAGTCCCGGGAGAAGGCCGAGGCCGAGGGCCTGCGGGTGCTGTCGGTGGCGGACGCCGTGGAGGAGTCCGACCTGGTGATGGTGCTGGCCCCGGACCAGGTCCAGCGCGGCCTGTACGCCGAGCAGATCGCCCCCCACCTGGTAGCCGGCGATGCTCTCTTCTTCGGGCACGGCTTCAACATCCGCTTCGGCTACATCACCGCCCCCGAGGGGGTCGATGTCTGCATGGTGGCGCCGAAGGGCCCCGGGCACCTGGTGCGGCGTGAGTACGCGGCCGGGCGCGGGGTGCCGGTGCTGGTTGCGGTCGAGAGGGACACCTCCGGGCAGGCCTGGCCGCTGGTGCTCTCGTACGCCAAGGCGCTCGGCGGGCTGCGGGCCGGCGGCATCAAGACCACCTTCACCGAGGAGACCGAGACCGACCTGTTCGGCGAGCAGACCGTGCTCTGCGGCGGGATCTCGTCGCTGGTGACGGCGGGCTTCGAGACCCTGGTCGAGGCCGGGTACCAGCCCGAGGTGGCCTACTTCGAGTGCCTGCACGAGCTGAAGCTGATCGTCGACCTGATGTACGAGGGCGGGATCGCCAAGCAGCGCTGGTCGGTCTCCGACACCGCCGAGTACGGCGACTACGTCTCCGGGCCGCGGGTGATCGACGACTCGGTGCGGCAGCGGATGAAGGAGGTCCTGGCCGACATCCAGTCCGGTGCCTTCGCCAAGCGCTTCATCGCCGACCAGGACGCCGGCGCCCCGGAGTTCGCCCGGCTCCGCGCGGAGGCCGAGCAGCACCCGATCGAGGCCACCGGCCGCGAGCTGCGCAAGCTCATGAGCTGGGTGCAGACCAACGACGCCGACTACACCGAAGGCACGGCGGCGCGCTGACCTGACGCGAGGGGCCGGGCGGTTCTGCCCGGCCCTTTCCGCTGCCCAGCCGCTGGCTCTCGCCAAGCTGAGTTCGGGGGAGTGAGAGCGAACCGAACCATACCGTATGGTATGGAACGTGGTGCGCTACCGGAAACAGGACTGGTTCGAGACCGCTGCCCGGGTCCTGGTCGAGCAGGGGCCCGGCCGGCTGCGGGTGGATGCCCTCTGCCAGGCCGCCGGGATGACCAAGGGCTCCTTCTACCACCACTTCCGCAGCCTGGAGGACTTCACCGAGGCCTTCCTGGGCTACCTCGACCGACGCGGTGCCCAGCAGCCGCTCGCCGAGCTGGCGCGGGTCGAGACCCCACGGGCCAGGTTGCAGGCACTGGTCGAGACGATCGCCGCGGAGGACCTCGCTCTGGAGGCGGCCATCCGGCGCTGGGCGGTGACCGAGCGGGCGGTCGCCGAGCACGTGGCCCGGGTCGACACGGCCCGGGGCGAGCTGGTCTCGCGGCTCTACCAGGGGCTGCTGCCCGCCGATCCCAAGCAGGCCCGTGACCTGACCCGCCTGGCACAGGCCTTCTACCTGGGAGCCGTACTGCTCGACCCGCCGGTCCAGGGGGACGAGTACCGCCGGCTGGCCCGGCTGCTGGACCGGGTACTGGAGGGCCACGATGCCTGAGGTGGTCGTGGTCGGCGCCGGGATCAGCGGCCTGTGTGCCGCGTACCGCCTGCGGCAGGCCGGGGTCGAGGCGGTGGTGCTGGAGCAGCAGGCCCGGCCAGGCGGGCGGATCCACTCGGTCCAGGTCAACGACGCCGTCATGGAGGCCGGCGCCACCTTCTACACCAGCGCCTACCAGCTGCTGCCGGCCCTGGCGGCTGAGCTCGGGCTGACACCCCGTACGGTCAGCAGCGCCAGCGCGGTCGTCCACCGGCAGCGGCTGTACCCGCTACGGTCCAACCGCCCGCTGACCGCGGTCCGGTCCGGGCTGCTGAGCTGGCGCGACGGCTTCGGGATGCTGCCCGGCCTGTCCCGGTTCGCCGCCTCCTGCCGCGGCCGGGGCACCGTCGACCCGCTCGACTGGCTGGCTCTGGACAGCCTGCCGGCCCGGGAGTGGGCCGAGACACTCGGGCTCCCGACACTGCTGGAGCGGGCCTGGCGCCCCGCGTACCACGGCTTCTACTTCGGCGACACCGAGCAGACCTCGGCCGCCGGGGTCGCCGCGATGGCCGCGCACGGGCTGCGCCAGCGGACCCTGACCCTGCCCGGTGGCCTGGAGCGGCTGCCCTGGGCACTCGCCGGGCGGCTTCAGGTCCGCACCCAGGTCCAGGTCCACGCCGTCGAGGCCGCAGAGCGCGAGGTGCTGCTGCGGACGAGTGCTGGTGAGCTCCGTGCCAGCCGGGTGGTCGTCACCGTGCCCGGCCCGGCGCTGACCGGCCTGTGGGCGCTGGACCCGCTGGAGGCGGCAGTCGCCGCGACCCCGTACACCCGGGGCCTGCTGGTCGGGCTCGGGGTGCGTCGGCGGCTCCGAGACGACGAGCTGGGTGGCGCGTACGGGGTGCTGCTGGCTCCCGGCTCCGGCCCGCTGGCCGCCGTCTGCGTCGCCTCCCGGGCCGGGCACGCCAGTGGAGCAGGGGACCTGGTGACCTGCCTGCTCACCGACCAGCAGGCCCACCTGCGGGCCGAGCAGAATGACGCCGAGATCCTGGACGCCGCTCGCGAGGCCCTGCTGGCCTGGGAGCCCCGGCTGGGACCCGAGCTGCTTACCGACCCGGAGCGGAACCGGGTGGCCCGGATCGAGCACGCCATGCCGGCCAGCCCGCCCGGGCGCCTGGCCGCCATCGCCGCCTACCGCCGCTCGGCCCCAGGGCGCCGGGTGCTGATCGCCGGCGACGTGATCGCCTGGCCCTGGAGCGACTCCGCCGCGGGGGCCGGCGCCTGGGCCGCCCAGGTGGTGGGCCCGCAGAGCTCGAGGTAGGCGGGCAGAGCCCGGTGCGCCTAGAGGCTGGCGACGATCGCGTCGCCGACCTCGGTGGTGGTCCGCGACGCGCCCTGGGTGGCGGCGATGTCGGCCTCGACCGCGGCCTGGACCCGGCGGGCCGCCTCGGCGTGGCCGAGGTGGTCGAGCAGCATCGCGGCCGAGAGGATCGCGGCCCGTGGGTCGGCGATCCCCTTCCCGGCGATGTCCGGGGCCGAGCCGTGCACCGGCTCGAACATCGACGGGTAGCGGCCCTCGACGTTGATGTTGGCGCTGGCCGCCAGCCCGATCCCGCCGGTCACCGCGGCCGCCTCGTCGGTGAGGATGTCACCGAAAAGGTTGTCGGTGACGATCACATCGAAGCGGCTGGGATTCGTACACAGCGCGATCGTGGCCGCGTCGACGTGCAAATAATCAGTCTCGACCTGCGGGAAATCCGCCCCGACTTCGGCGAAGACCCGGTTCCACAGCCCGCCGGCATGAACCAACACGTTGTGCTTGTGGACCAGGGTGAGCCGGCCGCGGCGGCCGCTGGCGCGACGGTACGCGTCGCGGACCACCCGTTCCACCCCCAGCGCCGTGTTGACGCTGACCTCGGTGGCGATCTCGTTGCCGGTGCCCTGGCGCAGGCTGCCGCCGTTGCCGCAGTACAGACCCTCGGTACCTTCCCGGACCACGACGAAGTCCACCGTCCGCCCCTCGACCACGCTCGGTGCCAGCGGGGTCGCCACGTGGGGATAGAGCTTGCAGGGGCGCAGGTTGACCGCATGGTCGAAAGCGAACCGGAGCCGCAGCAACAGCCCGCGTTCCAACAGTCCGGACGGTACGGCTGTCGATCCGGGGGCGGCGCCGACCGCGCCGAGCAGGATCGCATCGGCGTGCGCTAGCTGCTCCAGTTCGGCATCGGGAAGCACCTGCCCGGTCCGCTGCCAGCGCTCGGCGCCCAGGTCGTACGGCTCAAAGCGGAAGGTTTCGGCGCCTGCCACGGCGGTCAGGACCTTCAGCGCCTCGCCGATCACCTCGGGGCCGATTCCGTCTCCGCCGATGACGGCGATGGTCTGCTGGGTCACCTGGGCACCCTAACGAACCGGGTGCCGAGCGGCCGGCCGGTCTCAGCGCGGCGCTGATAGTTTGCGGGCATGGCACTCCAGTTCCCGGTCACCGCCGATCCCGCCGTCACCTCCGACGAGGTGCTCGCCGCCGCGCTTGAGAACCCCGGCTTCGGGCAAGTTTTCTCCGACCATATGGCGGTAGCGACCTGGGATCAGGATTCCGGCTGGCATGACGACGCCGTGATCGGCTACCGCCCCTTCCAGCTCGACCCGGCGGTCGCGGTGCTCCACTACGGCCAGGAGGTCTTCGAGGGGTTGAAGGCGTACCGGCACGACGACGGATCGGTCTGGCTGTTTCGGCCGCAACTGAATGCCCGACGGTTCAATGCCAGCGCCCGGAGACTGGGCCTGCCCGAGTTGCCCGAGGCGGACTTCCTGGCCTCGATTACCAGCCTGGTCCAGGCTGACCAGCGCTGGGTTCCGGCCGGCGGTGAGAAGAGCCTGTACCTGCGCCCCTTCATGTTCGCTAACGAGGCCTTTCTTGGGGTACGGCCGGCTCTGACCGTGCAGTACGCGGTGATCACCGGGCCGGTCGGGCCGTACTTCAGCAGCGGCGTGAAACCTGTCGACATCTGGGTAACCACCCAGTACAGCCGGGCCGGGGCCGGGGGGACCGGGGCCGCCAAATGCGGCGGAAACTATGCCTCATCGCTGCTCGCTCAACGCGAGGCCGCCGAACACGGCTGTTCCCAGGTGCTCTTCACCGACGCCGCCAGTCACACCTGGCTGGAGGAGCTGGGCGGCATGAACGTCTTCCTGGTCACCGACGATCACCGGCTGATCACCCCGCCGGTCTGCGGAACCATTCTGGACGGGGTCACCCGAGATTCGATCTTGACCCTGGCGCCGTCGTTCGGGCTGACCACCGAGGTCCGGCCGGTCGCCCTGACCGAACTGATCGACGGCATCCGGTCCGGCCGGGTAGTGGAAGCTTTCGCCTGCGGCACGGCAGCGGTAATCACGCCAATCGGCAGCTTCGTGCAGGACCGGGCCGAACCGGCCCGGCTGGCCCAGCCCGAGGGGGAGAAGGCGGCGGCGCTACGAGCCCACCTGCTCGACATCCAGTACGGCCGCGTCGCCGACCAGCACGGCTGGACTCTGCGGATCTGCCAGGAACCGGGCGCACCCGTGAGGCGGTGACCGGGCCGGCCGGTCCAGCGGGTCTGAGTCTCAGATGCCGGTCATCGGTTTCCCGGGGTAGCCGAGCCAGGAAGACTCCCCGGCGCTCCCGGTACCAACCCGAGACCGTGAGCGTATGGCGTGCTGACTGTGCGCCCCGACAATGACACAGGCGGAATGCATGATCCCGGTAGCTCCCGAGAGCCTCCACGTCTTCGACACCACTCTGCGTGACGGTGCCCAGCAGGAGGGGCTACGGCTGTCAGTCAACGACAAGCTCCGGATCGCTCGGCTGCTGGACGACCTGGGAGTCACCTTCATCGAGGGCGGCTGGCCAGGAGCCAACCCCAACGATACGGCCTTCTTCGCCGAGGCCGCCCACCGGCTGACGTTGCGTCATGCGACCCTGGTGGCCTTCGGGATGACCACCCGGGTCGGGATCCCCGCGGCCGCAGACCCGCTGGTCCAGGCCTTGGTCGACGCCGGGACCCCGGTGGTCTGCATCGTGGCGAAAGCCCACGACCGTCATGTCACCGAGGCGCTGCGGACCACTGAGGAGACCAACCTGGAGATGATCCACGACACCGTCAGCTTCCTGCGCAGCCAGGGCCGACGGGTTTTTGTCGACGCCGAACACTTCTTCGACGGCTACCGGACCAACCCGTCCTACGCGCTCGACGTGGTCCGGGTCGCGGCTGAGGCCGGAGCAGAGGTGGTGGTGCTGTGCGACACCAACGGCGGGATGCTGCCGAACTGGATGGGTGATGTGGTGAGCGCAGCCGCCGCGATCGGGGTCGACCTCGGCATCCACTGCCACAACGACACCGGCTGCGCCGTGGCCAACACCATTGCCGCGGTCGAGGCCGGCGCCATCCACATCCAGGGCACCATCAACGGCTACGGCGAACGTACCGGTAATGCTGATTTGATTACCGTGATCGCCAACCTTCAGCTCAAATTCGGCTGGCCGCTGGTCAGCCCGCAGGCGCTGCGCGACCTGACGCGGACCTCGCATGCGATCGCGGAGATCGCCAACCAGGCCCCGATGGCCCGCCAGCCGTACACCGGGGCCTGCGCCTTTGCCCACAAGGCCGGCCTGCACGCCTCGGCGGTGAAGGTCGACCCGATGCTGTACCAGCACACCGAGCCGGGCCGTGTCGGCAACGACATGCGAATGCTGATCTCTGACCAGGCCGGGCGGGCCACCATTCAAATCAAGGGCCAGCAGCTGGGCCACGACCTGTCCGACCAGAACCTGGCCACCCAGGTCACCGAGACCATCAAGGCCCGCGAAGCCGATGGTTATTCCTACGAGGCGGCCGATGCCTCCTTCGATCTGGTCCTGCGCGACGAGCTGGGGCAGGGACGGTGGCCGTTCCGGGTGGAGACCTGGCGGGTTGTGACGGACCAGAGCGACGTGTCGGAGGCGGTGGTCCGGGTTTCGACCGGCTCCGGCCCGTCTCGGCTCTACGCCGGCGACGGCAACGGCCCGGTGAATGCGTTGGACATGGCGCTGCGTAATGCGCTGGTGCCAGCCTTTCCGTTCGTCACGGACTACGAACTCATCGACTACCGGGTCCGGATCCTGGACCAGGGCCATGGCACGGACGCCGTCGTCCGGGTGCTGATCGACACCCGCTTCGGCGGGCACTCCTGGACCACTGTCGGGGTCGGCGCTAATGTGATCGAAGCCTCCTACGAGGCCCTCGTCGACGCCTTCCGGTATGGGATCACGGTCCGCGGTGAGACCACTGCCGCCGCTGGATAGGGTGCCCGGCATGGATGGTGAGCAGCTGGAACAAGAACGCATGGCCATCGTCAAGCGGCTGCACGGTGCCGCCGGCGATGGGCGACTGACCTTAGACGAGGTCGACGAGCGGATTGCTGCTGCCCGCTCGGCCCAGTCGGTCATGGTGTTGAACAGCCTGGTTGCTGATCTGGGGCCCGTCTCGACGTCATACCGGGAACCGGATGCCGTAACGACCCCGGTCCAGGCGGAGCCCTATCCAGGGATAGGGCCGGCGACGGCAAAGGCCAAGGTAGGCAGCACCCCTGAGCATCCGCTGCGGATTCAGGCCGGCTGGGATTCGGTAGTGCGCCGCGGCGAGTGGACGATCCCGGAGTATCTGGCGGTCAGCCCCCGGCTTGGTTCGATCAGGCTGGACTGTCTGCTGGCGCGCCCAGTTGCGCCGGTGATCCACCTCAATCTGAGCGCTGGAGCCGGCTCGGTAGTGGTGATCGTGCCATCGGGATGGGCGGCCAACATCGACGAACTGGGCCACGGGATCGGCTCGGTCAACAGTCGGGTACCCTCCGAACCGGAGCCGGGCTGCCCGATCATCTACATCACCGGCAGCGTTGGGGTCGGCTCTTTTCGGGTACGGCACGCGAACTGGTTCGAGCGGCGCCGGCTGCGCAAAGTGGTGGCGAAGCGGCGTGAGATCCTGCGCTGAACCGCTCCGACCGGGCCATCGCCAGTAGAGTCGCCGGCATGCGCATAGCCCGGTACGCCATCGCTGACACCATCCGGTACGGGATCGTCGAACTTGCCGAGGACGGGGCAGACCATCCCGGAACCGTGGCCGCCATCACCGCAGACCCGCTCGCCGGGCCGGTCTCGTACACCGGGCAGCGGCACCTGCTGAGCGAGGTGCGGCTGCTGGCGCCGGTGATTCCCCGGTCGAAGGTGGTTGGGGTCGGTCGTAACTACGCCGCCCACGCCGCCGAATTGGGCAACGAGGTCCCCGACTCGCCCCTGATCTTCCTCAAACCGAATACCGCAGTGATCGGCCCCGACCAGCCCGTGATACGCCCGATGACCACCGACAACCTGCACTACGAGGGTGAGCTAGCGGTGGTGATCGGCCGGATCGCCCGCGATGTACCCGCGCAGCGGGTGCCTGAGGTGATCTTCGGCTACACCGTGGCCAATGATGTCACCGCCCGCGACCTGCAAAACCGCGATGATCAGTGGTCCCGGGCCAAGGGATACGACACGTTTTGCCCCGTGGGGCCCTGGATTGTCAGCCACCTGTCGGTGGCCGAGGCACAGGACCTGGGAATCCGGACCCGGCTCGACGGGCGTCTGGTCCAAGACAGCACGACCTCGCTGATGGTGCACGGCATCGTCGACCTGGTGCGGTACGTGTCGTCGTTCACCACCCTGCTGCCCGGCGATCTGATCCTGACCGGTACCCCTGCCGGGGTCGGCCCGATGCTGCCCGGCCAGGTAGTCGAGGTCGAGATCGACCAGATCGGCACCCTCACTAACCCGGTGGTCGGGGAGGGGTCAGCTGTTCAGAACCCGGATGCCGGTGTCGAGGCCTGACCCGGTGCGGCGGGAGCAGGCCGGGTTGACGGTCCCCCCAGCAGGCAGTAGCTATCCGCTGGCGCTGGTAGCGGCCGGTTCGCAACCGAACCGGTGGGCAGCCTGCGGGCTGGCCGTGGTCGGCGTGCTGCTGGTGCTGTCCGGCTTCTCCCTCATTGTCCCGAGCGTGAACTGGGCGGTGCTGAGCCTGGCCCACGCCTGGTCCGGCAGCAGCGAGCCGCTGGCGCAGTTCACGGCTCGGGCGATCCGTTTCGAGACTGTTTCCGGGATGGTCGCGGCGCACCTGGCGCTGGGCAGCCTGACGCTGGTGGTGGTGGGGGTGCTGCGGCTGGTACACCGACGCCGGGCAGCCTGGCTGTGGTCGGTCAGCCCTGGCGTGCGTTGGCGGTACGGGCTGGCTGTCCTGCTCCTGGCCAGCGTGATTCTCAACCTGGTGCTGGTGTTGAGCGAACCCCCACAGATCCGTCCGCAGCCGGGTGCCTGGCTCTGGCTGCTGGCGGTCGCTGTGACCGCGCCGCTGCAGGCCCTGGGGGAGGAGGTGCTGTTTCGCGGCTACCTGCTGCAGGCAATCGGGATGGCGGTACGCAGCCCGATGCTGGCGATCCTGCTGTCGGCCACGGTGTTTGCGCTGTTCCATGGCTCGCAGAACTTGCCCTTGTTCCTGCAGCGTTTCGGATTCGGAGTACTGGCGGGCTGGTTGGTCTGGCGCACCGGTGGCCTGGAAGCGGCGGTTGCTGCCCATGTCGCCAACAACCTGTGGGCCTTCACCTGGGCCGTCCTGACTAGTTCGGTGGCCGAGGTCCGGGCCACCCAAGAGCTGACCTGGTTCTTGTTGGGACGCGAACTGGTCGCGTTTGCCCTGGTGAGCGTGGTGTCGTGGTGGGTGGCGCGCCGGATGCGGGTCCCGCAGACGGTCTGACCAGCCATGAGCACGATTCCAGTTTGGCGCTGAGGTCACCGCTCCGCTACAGTTCTTCCTCGGCGCCACCAGGCGTCGATGGGGTATGGGGTAATTGGCAGCCCAGCGGATTCTGGTTCCGTTAGTCTAGGTTCGAGTCCTAGTACCCCAACGCGGTTCGTCGCCAGAGCAGGTGTGGTGACGTTACGTACGGTCTATGACCAGCTAGGGCCCCGTTGTGTAGCGGCCTAGCACGCCGCCCTCTCAAGGCGGTAGCGCGGGTTCGAATCCCGTCGGGGCTACCACAGCCTCCCTACTCGCACGAGTAGGGCGAGGTCGACCGTTGGGGGTGGTGGTGCCAGAGCGCACCATGGCTTCTCTCCTCACACCTTCACCAAACCCACCCCATGGTCAGAGTCTGAGTCGAGAACCAGTAGGCATCCGCCCGTCAGGGCGGATGCCTACTGGTATTCAAGCTGTCGGCTTGCTCTATCCCTGCGGCGCGGCTCAGGCTAATTTCCAGACCGGCTGGGGGTCCTGTTTCCAAGATTATCTGGCCGTCTGGGATAGCTCATCGCTGATTAGCCGCTCGAACAGGGGACTGCTCCAACGATGGCTGCTGATCGAAACCAGGGGTTAGTCGTTCGTATCTGAATTCTCGACAGCTACCTCCGCGGCCTGCTCAGAAGAGCCGCCTCGGCGGCGGCGACGGCGCCGCTTAGTCGGGCCGGTGCTGCCTTCTGGGGCCTCGACCGTGACCACCTCACCCTGGCGGCGGCGGAGCCGCTGCGGACGGGGCTTGGCCTTGCTTTCCCCGCGCTTGTTTTTGCTCTTGTCCTTGCGGTCTCGGTGATCATCGTGGCCCCGGGGTGCCGGGTCACTAATCCGGCCCTTGGTGCCTTCGGGGATCTGCAGGTCGCTGAGCAGGTGCGGCGAGGTCGAATACGACTCCGGTAGCTCGGTGAACGGCAGCTCCAAGATCCGGTTGATCACCTTCCACCGGGTCACGTCGGGCCAGTCCACCAGGGTCACCGCAACCCCAGAATTCCCGGCCCGGCCGGTCCGCCCGATCCGGTGCACATAAGTCTTCTCGTCGTCGGGGCATTCGTAGTTCACCACGTGGCTGACGTGGGCCACGTCGATTCCGCGGGCCGCGACGTCGGTGGCCACAATTACCTGGGCTTTGCCGTCGCGGAACTTCTTGAGCGCCTTCTCGCGCGCCACCTGAGTCAGATCACCATGGATGCAGGTAGCCGGGAAACCCCGATCCACCAGCTCATCGGTAAGCCGCTGCACGGTGCGTTTCGTACGGCAGAAGATCATCACCCGGTTAGCGCCCGGGGCCTGCAGAAGCTTGGCCACGATCTCAGGCTTGTCCAGGTCGTGTGCCTGGTAGACGAATTGGGTGGTGTCCGGCACCGTTGTCGAAGCGTCGTGAGCCTCAGCCCGGATATTGACCGGGTGCGACAGGTGGGTCCGGGCCAAGGCCACGATCGCAGCCGGCATGGTCGCCGAGAAGAGCAGGGTCTGCCGGCTGGCCGGGGTCATCGCGATCAGGCGTTCGACGTCGGGCAGAAAACCCAGGTCGAGCATCTCATCGGCCTCATCCAGCACCAGCACCTGGACCTGAGCCAGGTCCAGAGCCCGACGTTGCGCCAGGTCCAGCAGCCGTCCAGGAGTCCCGACGACAACCTCGACCCCCTCGTCGAGGGCGTTCAACTGGGGCTCGTAGCCGACCCCGCCATACACGGTGAGTACCCGGGCCTGGCGGACCGCGGAGGCGATCTCGAGGTCCCGGGCCACCTGCAGCGCCAATTCCCGGGTCGGGCACATCACCAGCGCCTGCGGTCTGCCCGGTGCCGGGAGCCGGTCGAAACCGGGATCGGTAGGCACGGTGATCCGCTGCAACAGCGAGATCCCGAAAGCGAGCGTCTTGCCAGTCCCGGTTCGAGCCTGGCCGATCATGTCGGTGCCCTGAATCGCGATCGGGATTGACAGGGCTTGGATCGGGAATGGGTTGGTGATCCCCACCCGTTCCAGGGCCTGGACGATCTCAGGACACACCCCGAGATCTTCGAAAGTGGCCTGGGCCGGGTCGCCCGGTTGGGTCTGGTCGGTGGTGACGGCGTCGTCGATACTGGTCAGGGTCGTACCTTCGCTGGTGGCCGGCCCTTCCAGGCCGGAACTGGTCTCGTCGGCACCGCACCGAGCGGATCGGGGTGCCGGCATTGAGTCGTGCCTTGTGCACGGCCACCGGTCAGTTTAGCGACTGTACGTCGTGGTGCGGCCTAGCCGTGGTTCACAGTTTACCGAAGCCGACCGGCCGGGCATGCTCTTGGCCCAGCTCCAGGTAGGCGATCCCTGCTGCCGGGATTAGCACCGTACGGCCCTTGGTGTCGGTCAACGTCAGCAGACCGCCGTTCGCCAAGGCCTTGGCCAGATCAGCTGCGACCTCGTCCGCCGTGCGATCTGTTTCCAGGCTGACCTCACGGCTCGCATGGACGATGCCGACCTTGATTTCCACCGGTTCCCCTTTCACTGGTCCGGACTCCGAGCCTGCCACAACCGGCCGCCTATCAGGGTCGCTGTTCGCCATCGGCCAAAGCTGGTGGTGTCAGCCGAGCGAGTCCAGCTCCTCCGGGGACGCCTTGCGGACCACGATCCGGGTCCAGGCGCCCACGTAGATCCGGTCATCCGATCCGAACTCGGTCCGGCCCGTAATCGGGACGGTAGGCAGCGGCCCGGCCGATGCGGCGATGTAGGTGCCGTTGGCGGAGTTGAGATCTTCCACATACCAGCGGCTGCCGTCGGTAATGATCCGAGCCTGGGCCCGGCTGCATCCCGAATCGGTGCCACAGTCGACCTGCGGGTAGCTGTTGCGGCTACGCGACAGGCGTCCGACGAGGTTGTCTGTGCCGAGCCGGAAGATCGTCGGCAGACCGACCGAGGGCATCGGGTCGGGGCTTTGCTGCACCTCGTACCAGTCGGGGTCGATCCACACCTCAGCCACGTACGCCTCGGCCCGGGGGGCTGGTCGACCGGCGGTCGGGGCGTCGTCCAAGCCAGCATCCGGAGCCGCTGGGCCCGCCGTTTCGGCCGAAGCGGCCTCGCCGGAGCCGGAGTTAACCCCGGCCGAGTCCTCCTCGCCGGGAGCCGGGACCGGTAGAACCTCTGCATCGTCGGGAACAGGGAAGTCACCGACCGGCGGCCCAACCGGGCTAGGGCCGGGGGGAATCGCCGGCTGCTGCGACTGCGGGACCACAGGTGTCGGCTGACCAGGGGTGGGCTGCGAAGCCTCCATCGGCGCATTGACGACAGGTGGTACGACGGTGCCGTCACCGAGCCAGTCGGTCGCCGGGGCGGGCTGGGGGGTGCTGTTCGGCTCGCTCACAGGTTCCTCCTCGGTCATGGGCCGCAGTCCCAGCATCCCGGCCGCGTCGGCTCGGGGCAAGGTGCCCGTGGTGTAGTCATAACCGCAGGCTTCGCAGAACAGAGCATCACCCGGGTTGGTCGCGTGGCAATGGGGACAGGTTTGAGAGGCGGGAACCGGCGCCCGGCCAACAGGCGGCGCGCTCGGCGCCACCTGGACCGGCAGTCCGCAGACATCACAGTAGTCATCGGTGGTCGAGCGGTGCCCTGCCTCACAAATTCCGGCCATCAGCCCCTGATCCTCGTGGTCTTGGTCGAGGCGGTGTCGAGAGCCATCTCATCGGCCTTGGCGACATCGCGCTTCAACCGTACGGTGCCGGTGGCCGCGTCCTCAACATCGACCACTTTGCGCAGCTTGGAAGTCGCCTCGTCGTTGCCGGTCTGCACCGCCAACTGCATCGCCCGACCGAGCTTGGTGGTCGCGGTTCGGTCGTCGCCGGCGGCCTTGGCGGCCAACCCCTCCTGGATCGCCGCAGCGAGCTCGGTCTGCCCGGTGTAGTGCGCCACCTCAGGGCTGATCCGGGCGGTCAGGTTAGGATCATCAGACCAGCGGGCCTTCACCAGCCCCTGAGTGACGACATTGGTGCCGAGAGCCAACTGCACCCGGGCCGCGAGCTGTTCCTGCCCCACGGCCTTGGCTGCCAACCGGACGGCGACGTGGTAGTCACGCGACTCGTCGCCCCAGGAACCGGTGGGGTAGCCCATCGTGAGTTGGTTCACCGGGGTCGCCCGGGCCGTCAGATCCTCCACCTGGGGTGAGACCTGCCGGACGAACAGAACCTGGGCGCCCTGCGGCACCCAGACCCGCAACTGGGCGTCGGCCACCCCGCGGGACATGGCCTTGCGCATCAATTCCAGGAAGACCTGTGGCATTGTCTGGCCGGAGGGGATGATGTCGACGGTGCCCAGCAGCGCCTGGGCGATCTTACGGATCTCCTCCACCTTCCACTCGACCCCGACGCCGCGGCAGTCGGCCTGGAACTGGCCGAGGCAGTTGCGGATCGCCGCGGCCAACTGTTGGGGGGTCTCGTTGTGGTTCTCGCCGTCAGTCAGCAAGATGGCGTGCTTCTGCGACAGCGGCCCGACCGAGTCGAACAGGGCCTTGGCCAGGTTCAGCCATGCCCCGATCGCGGTGCCGCCGTCGGAGCGGAAAAAACTGATCGCATCCTTGGCCTGGCGCCGGGTGGTGTCGTTCATCCGGACCATCCCGGCTCCGGTCTGCACCATCGGGTACGCCAAGTACGCCTTGTGGTTGCCGGCCACGATCGCGAAATAGGTACCGTCCAGGATCGCGTCGACGGCCACCATCGCCGCCTGCTTCGCGGCATGCATGTTCGTCTCACCCATCGAACCCGAGGTATCAACGATGATGATCTCGCCCGCGTCACCGGAACCGGTCTGCCCGGCCGCCCCGGCACCGACACAGTCAATAGTGATAATCGCGTTGACATCCGTACCGCCGTCGGTGAGGAACTCATTCTGGTAGACGGTCGACGTGAACTGTGCCATGCGGCAATCCTCTCAGTGGGTCTCACCAGGGGTCGCGTGACCCTGCTGCGGTGTTTCGGGCTGACGGTACTCCTCGCTGGCGTCACTCGACTGGACCGGGAACGCAGGCAGCTGGGTCCGGTCGGCAGGCGCGGTCGGCGGCGGGTCGGCTGGGGTAGCCATCGCAGGGTACGGAGGCAGGTCGTCACCGTCACCCTGCGGGGCGAGGCCTGGTGGCACGTAGCGTTCCATGGTCGGCTCGGTCGGCTGCGCCGGCTGCTGCCAGGTCGGGTGAGACTGCGGCTGCACCGGTTGCCAAGACGGCTGGGTCGGCTGCTGCCAGGAGGCCTGCTGAGGGGTGGTCACCGGCTGCCACCCAGCCTGGTCCGCCTGGGCCTGGGTCTGCCAAGCCGGTTGGGCGTCGGCCTGGTGCCACGGGAACTGGTCCGCCGAGACCTGAGCCTGCTGGGTCGATGACTGCGGTGGGACCGCCGACCCAGTGACCGAATCGTCCGGCGTAGGGTCCGTGACCGCAGGCACGTCGGTGTGGTCTGTACCGGCCGGGTCCGTAGTCGATGCCGCTGTGGGTTCGGTGGGACTGCCGTCACGTGGACCGTCGAGACCGGGCTGCGAGGGCTCGGACGGTTGCTCCTGGGCCTGCGGATCCACCACCCGGTACCGAACCGGGCTGCCAACCCTCGCCAGAGCGACGGTGATGTTGTCCTTGCCGCCCTGCTCGTTGGCCCAGGCCACCATGGTCTCGCAGACGTCGATCACGCCGGTGGGGCCGGGGTCGGCGGTGAGCGCATCGCGCAGGACCCGGTCGATTTCGGCGGGGGCCGAGGCGTAGTTCCAGATCCCGTCCGAGCACACCAGCAGCCAACCGTCACCGTCGAGCGGGAGCATGGCGACCCGAGGCTCCAGATCGGGGGCGTCGCGGCCGAGCCATTTCGTGATGGCGTGAGCGCCGATTCCGTTCTCTGCCTGCTCCCGGGAGATCCCAGCCTCGATCCGGTCCTGGGCGACGGAGTCGTCGACCGTCAACTGCCGGCCCTCGCCGGTATCGGGAAGCCAGTAGACCCGCGAATCGCCGAGGTTCGCCACGAAAACCTGGGAGCCGTCGATCACGGCCCCGGCGAAGGTTGCTGAGGCCGCATTAGTACTTGCCAGATCAGTCGTGTCGACCACCGCACGATTGGCGGTGGCGGCGGCTTCAGTCAGCGACCGGGTCATCTCGGACAGCTGAGTGTCGACATTGCCGCTGGGGCGGGCCTGATCATCCCACAGGTAGTCGCGAGCAGCCTGTGCGGCGGCGAGCGAGGCGATGTCGGAGTCCTCTGAACTAGAAACCCCATCGCAGACCACCAGCACCGCCCGGGAACCGGGATCCTGGTCGGCAGCCAGCGCCATCGCATCCTCGTTGCGGGCATGCCGGATCCCTCGGTCGCAGACCCCACCGACCCAGTCGGCTGGCTGCTCGCGGAAATGATCCCGTTCGCTTTCGGCCTTGGCCCCACACTGGGTGCAGTAGCCGTCGGGGTCGATCTCACCCTCGCAGTGCAGGCAGGTACGCGGCGGCAGGACCACCGCGTCCGTGTCCAGGATCGGGGTACTCGGGGTCCATTCGACCCCCGGCGGCTGGTACTGCAGCATCGGGTCCGACGACACCCCCGGCGTTGGGGTGTCCGGGCTTGGGCGCCACTGCGTACCAGGGGGATCGGCCGGGGTCCGGTCTCGGCGGATCCACCGCTCGATGCTGTCGGGCAGCAATGTCGACCAGAAGGTCTCTTTCTTGGCCGGTCGCGGCGGCGATGCCGGCGATGTCGGTGGCGAGGCTGCCGGAGGCTTGCCAGTCGCAGCGGATGAGCCGTTCTGGTCAGGCTCGCCGGCTGGCGGCTGGGCGCTCGGAACTGTGGTCTCGGGATCGGTCACAGCAGGCTCCACTTCCTGATCTGGTTGGCGCTTTCGACGAGGGCGATCCGGGTGCCGGGGTCATTCTCGAGGGCTGCCTGGGTGCGATAGGCCTGCTCGAGACGATCCCGCAGCGCAGCCGGCGTCGCCGGCACATCGCCGATGATGGTGCTGGCCATGGCGCCGTGGGCGCGTACCTCGGCCAGGGCCCGCTCGTAGATGCTGACGTCGATCCGGGCCTGGGTCAGCAGATCGAGCCGGGCACTGTGGGTCGACGCCATCGCTTCCTGCAGATCGGCCAGGCCATTTCCGTGCGCCAGCAGATGCTCGGCCTTCAACTGGCGGGATTCGAGATAGCCGCGGCTGGTGGACGGCACAATGTCGAGCGCGTCCAAGGTGCCGGGCAGATCCTGGCGTTGGGCCCGAAGCCGGGCCAGGCCAAAGGCTGCCGGAGTGACGTAGTTGGCGTCGGTCGAGGCGCAGATCAGGTAGAGGTTCTCAGCGACATCCGGCTCGCCACCCATCTCGCAGGCCGTCGCCAACGCCAGTTTGGGGGCCAGTTCGCCGGGAACCTGGCCGTACACCGCGTTAAACGACGACTGGGCAGTCCGCCATTGCGTGGCCCGCAAGGCCGCCATGCCCGCCATCCAGACCGCTCGCCACTCCCACGGGTCAGCTGCCAGCAATTCGTTGACGTACTGCTGCAGCAGCTGGTGATTGTCCATCTCCAGGGCGGCTGTGGCCTTCGCCAGCAGTACCTCACTGGTGACCTGAGGCGCCGAGTTCAAGGCGGCCATCCGCTCCACCGGGTCCTCCAGATTGATCGACGCCAACCAGGAGAACTGAGGATCGGTAGTGTCTGGGCGCAACCGGGGGAGCTGGTGCCAGTCGAAGCTGTTGCCGCTGACCGTAGGCGGCTCGAACAACAAAGACGTCGCCGAACCCTGGGCAATACCCGGCTGCTGAGAACCGACTACCTCGCGCAGCACCCCCAACAACTGCAGCCGCAACTCGTCGGCAGAGATGAACCGGTCGGATGGGTCGCGGGCGCAACACTTCAACAACAGTCGGTACAGCGAATCGTATTCAGCGAACAACGGCATCTGGTCTACCGGCGGCAGCGTGAACTCGTAGGTGCTCTGATAGCCGCGGAACTCTGAGGTCAGCACCAGCAACGTCCGGCCGATGGTGAACAGGTCGCTGGCGACCGACGGGCCGATGGTGGCTACCTCGGGCGCCTGGTAGCCGACGGTACCGAAAATCGGGGAGTCGTTGTCGTCCATCCGTCGGACTCCACCCAGGTCGATCAGCTTGATCGAATCCTGAACCTGGATCACGTTGTCCGGCTTGAAATCGCAGTACAGCAGGTGCCGGTCGTGCAGGTAGCTGAACGCTGGCAGCACCTCCAGGATGTAGGCGATCGCCCAGTCCACCGGTAGCGGATCGTACGTGCCATGGTTCTTGGCCATCCGCTCCTTGAGTAATTCCTTGAGGGAACGTCCGCCGACAAACTCCATTACGATGTAGCCAGCGCCCTGGTGGGTGACGAAATTGTAGATCTCAACGATCAGGGGATGCTCCACCTGAGCCAGGAACTGCTGCTCGGCGATGGTAGAGGCCAGCGCATCCTCGTCGCCCATGTTGAGCAGGCCCTTCAGAACCACCCACCGGTCGGAAACGTTCTTATCTTGAGCCAGATAGATCCAGCCCATACCGCCATGAGCGAGGCACCCCTTGACTTCGTACTGCCCAGCGACCAGATCGCCTGGCTGTAGCTTCGGGGTAAACGAATACGGCCGGCGACATTTGGGGCAGAAACCCTCTAGGCGACCCTGCTCGGAACCATGTGAGCGGCCGACCGGTGAACCGCAGAAAGGACAATTGCGCTTGTCCTCCGGGATCACCGGGTTCACCATCACGGCATGCTCCGGGTTGATATCCGGCGCCGCCGGGACACTAGCCAGCCCAGCCCCGAGCCGGGCTGCCCGCAGCCGCTGGGCGGCATCGCGGATCCGTTTCAAGGAACGGGCGGTGGTGGCGCCGGCTCGCGCCGAGCCCAGAGCGGTAGCCCCGATCATGTTCGAGGCCCGGGTGACCGAGGTCTGCCCGGACGGGGACGCGGCGCTTGCTGGGGCGCCGGTGGTACCCGCCGGGGCCCCACAGACATCGCAATAACCGTCGATGATCCGACCCGAGCAGCCCGGCATCTGGCAGGTCCCAGTGGCAACCCGGGCTGGTGGGGCCTGCGGGATCCCCCGGTTGGACAGGGGCTGGGGACGTCGCGGCGGCGGGGGAGCCCCACCGACCGAGGCAGCGGCCGCGGAATGTGCCCCGCCTGGGGCCGGCATGCCGCAGACGTCGCAGTAGCCATCGACGATGGTGCCCGAGCAGCCGGGCTGGACGCACCTCATGTGGAACCTCCGGGCGACATCATGCGTACCGCCTCGTCGTAGGCGCCCATCAGGTGGTCGACCAGCTTCAGCGGGGTGGGAGAACGGTCGAGGTAACGCTGGATGAGCTGGTCCAGGGCGGCGTGGTTGGCGTCCTGCTCCAGACCGAGGGGGCGGGCCTGGTGGCGCAGGGTCTCCAACCGACGGGCCAGCTCGGATCGCAGTTCGAGCGCCTGCGAGTACGCCTCCTGCACCACCTGCATGGCATTGCTGACCTGCGTCAACCGGGCCAGGTAGCCGTCCAGCTGGGAAGCGCTGCTCGGGATCGGCCCGAGCCCCGCCACGTTCGGCACGGCGTATTTCGGCGCCGGCGATACGGCGGCCACTACCTGGTTGACCAGGTCGGTTAGCGCCCTCTCCCGCAGCACCAGAGCCTCGCGCAGCTCACGGGCTCGCCCCAGTTTGTCGCGAGCCTGGCGACGCAACGTGTTACCTACGATCAGGTCCCGTTCCATGGTCGCCGCCTGGATCTCCAACGGGCCCAGCATGCCCCCGATGTCGCCGCCGCGCGACAGCCGTTCGGACAGATCGTCGGTTCGGGCGGCCATCTGGTTGATCTTGGCGAGCGCCTGCTCCTGGGAACTAGGTGGCTCTAGCTTGGCCTGGTCCCGGAGCCGTTCCAGCTGGGCTCGTAGGTCACGCAGCCGCAATGTTAACTGGTCGGCGCCGGGGGATCGGACGAGTTTGGTGCGTAGCTGGGAGACGAGCGCGTCACTGAGCCGGCAGGCTTCGGGCAGCGATACCGACAGTCCGCTGACCGCAGCCGAGGCCGGGTTCGGCGAGGCCGAATCCGGAAGGGTGTCATCCAGCCGGCCCCAGATCAGGCTCGACAACTGCTCCTGTTGCTGGGGCCCCACCCGACCTGAATCCCAGGTGGCCAGCAGCAGGTCGTACCGGTTCTTGATCGCCTGCCAGACCGACAGCGACAACACCATGTCCTTGGTCAGGGTCGCGTTATCGGGCGCAGCCAGGATCAGAGAGTCCAATTCGTCCAGTTCGGCTCGTCGTTCGCTTACCCAGACGCCGAGCTGGCCCAGGTAGGCCATCGCTGCCTGCGCCTCGACCGGCTGGCCAAGACGTCCCGGAGCGGTCGGGGCAGTGCTCATCGGTATTCCGCCAATCGTTGATTGACTCCCCAAGCCGTCGCTCCTACCGCTCCCAGTCCGCACAGCAGGCAGATGATCATCACGGCGATTAGCGGGTCGCGGGCCTTGACGATCGTCTGGGTAGCCGCCGTGCCCTGGTCGGTCTCGAGCTTGGTCGTCTCCTTGGTGAAGGTCGTCAGCAACCCCATGGTGCTCGATGGCTGGTCGGAACGTCCCAGACTGCGGGCATTCGGTTGGACCAGGCTCGTCTTGTGAGCCGCCTGATACCTGCTCCAGGCCTGAGACGGTGAGGTCTGCAGCGTCGACGGATTCAGACCGTCGAGGGCCTGCAGTACCTCGTGGTCGTGGTGTTTCCAGAGCTTGTCAAAGCCACTGGAGGGGGCCAGGTAGTGGCGGCTCTCGGCCGCCTGGGCTCGGAAGGCAGCGGTACGGGCGTTGGCGGCAGACCGGGCCGAGACGATGCTGGTCTTCTCGGCGCTGCCCAGAGAGTCACGGATCGTGGTCTGGTGCCCGTTCAACAGCAGAGTGGCAGCCAACAGCAAGACGATCGCGCCTGCTAGACCCGGGTTTAGCGCCCGATGGGTACGGCGGGCGGTGACCACGCTAGTCAGCATCAAGACCGCAACCGAGATCCAACCGGCTGCCACCGCCAGGGTGCCGAATGTGGTGGTGAAGCGGGAATCGGCCCGCTGGTCGGCGGCCATCGCCAAGGTGGCGAGGGCGTCCATGGGCGCGTTCAGGGTGGAGCTGGTCCCGGTGAAAATATGAGCCCCGGCAGCGGGATCGGAGGCACTGGTGGCAATCGCTGAATCGACATACCGACGGTAGGTGTTCACTTGTTCCTGGACGTTGGCCAGTTCCCTGGCGTCGGTGGAGTCGTGGGAGGCGGCCTGGATCAGGTTGGTCGAGACGGTGCTCATCGTCGACTGGAACCTCTCCAGTTCTTCGGCCGGGGGCCGCTCAGCCAGGAAGGCGGTGGCCGCGATCTGGTCTGCCTGAGCGAGTTGGGTACGAGTATCGCGCAGTAACTGGCCCTGCTGAAAGTCGCCGACGGCATAGCTCAACTGGTACCGCGGGGTCAGGGTACCGACCATGGTCAGTCCGGTGAAGATCAGGCAGAGCGCCACCGATAGGTTCCGCAGAGCGGACAGCAGCCGCGGCGTCGGTGACTGGTCCGTACCCGTAGAGCCGGTCGCGGCCACAGCTGGCTGGCCTGCCGCAGACTTCGCCAGCTGCTGGGACGGTGACGTGGTGGCCGGTGCGGTCCGAGTACTGGCCACGCCGGGCGGGTAGGGGCGGCTGCTCACGAGGAGGTCTCCGTGGAGCCATCGACCGGGATCTGGGGCGGCTGTGGATCCGACGGCAGGTCGCTGTCATTGCCCTGCTCGGGAAGCATCTCATCCGCTTCAGCGGCCGGGGCATCGCCCCAGGGCACCGGCTCCTCCTCGCTGGTGGGGGCGAGGTCCTGCGGCAACAGGGTCCGCAACTGTTCCAGGGTCGGGTCGGTGATATCGCGTAGCCGCCAGGCCTGACGCCCGATGGCCGCCTCCAGCGCATTCCGGGCGAACCGGCCATTGCCGAAGGCTTCATCGCGCGGCTGCTGGGCCAGCAGCACCCGGAAAGCTGTCGCAGTGTCCTCGGTCACGTCGTAGTCGGCTTTCTGCGCCATGCCGGTGAACATCCCCACCAGCTCGTCGTCGGAATAATCGCTGAACTCGATGGTGGTCCGGAACCGGCTATTGAGGCCCGGGTTCTCGTCGATGAAGGTGGCCATCGGGCGGGGATAACCGGCGACGATCACAACCAGGTCATGCCGGTTGTCTTCCATTTCCTTCACCAGAGTGTTGATCGCCTCCTCGCCGTACTGGTCACCTGACAGGCTGTAGGCCTCGTCGATGAACAGCACACCGCCCTTAGCCTTCTTGCAGATCTCAGCGGTCTTGATCGCGGTCTGTCCGAGATAGCCGGCAACCAGTTCGGAGCGGTCGACCTCCACCAGCTGTCCCTTGCTGAGCAGACCCAACGCCCGGTAGATCCCCGCCACCAGACGAGCAATGGTGGTTTTACCGGTGCCGGGGTTGCCGACGAAGATCAGATGCCGGGTGATGGTGGGATCCTTGAGCCCGGCCTTGCTGCGCAGGGCCTGGACTCGCAGGATCGCCGACTGGCGGTGGATCTCCTCCTTGACCGAGTGGAGCCCGACCAGTTCGTCCAGTTCGGCCAGTAATTCCTCGACCGACCGAGTCGGCTCTTCCGGTTCGGGTTCAGCTGCCGACTCCTGCGGTTGTGTCGCCGTCGGCGCCGCTGGCGCGGCTGCCGGATCAGTCCCGGTCGCCGACGGTTCCGTGGGTGGCGCCGGGGTGGCAGTGATCCCGGAGAAGGCGCCCGGGGCGTGCGGGTCGAGGTCACCCAGGTCGAATGGGTTGACCTGCAAGGGCCTCAGATCCCCCTGAGGCCGCATCCCGGCCTCGGCCATCCGGTCCTGGGTCTGTTTGAGCTGGCCTAGGACGTTGGACAGGATGCTGGGAGCGCGCTTAGTGAAATCTCCCATCGCATCCGCAGCCTCACGGCCCCGTCCCGCCATCGACTCCAGCCAGGACTGCTGCGGTGTGGGCTCGACCCCGGGAACCGGCAGATCTGCGGTGGGCAGACCAGGGAATGCGCCCACCGGGGCATCACTTGCCGGTGGCGTATCCGTCTGGCCCGGGTCCGGCCCCGGCTGGGGTGCCTGGGGTGCGGGCGAGAGTACGGACCGCTGGGCGCTCGCGGCCAGTGTGGCATTGCCCGTCACCTGCGGGTGGGGCTCACCCAAGAGGCAGGCAGCGGTCGCCACCTGGGCCAGGGCCTCGGCATAGGCCCGGGCCTGGTCCGGGTCGCCATGCGCGAGCTGTGACATCAGCACGGTGGGTGCGCTGCGGAAACGGCGTCCCCTGCTGGCGGCGTCGAAGAAGGCCTCAGCTCCGCCAGGCTCACCAGTTTCGGCGCCCCAGGCCCGGAAGGCCCCACGGGCCGGCTCAGCGATCGTGGCTGACAAGTGCAGTCCCTCAAGCCGGGCCTGCTGCGGGTCCAGGCCGGCCGCGGTAGCGGCCTGCTGGAGCTGCTCGAGGGCGGTACGCAGTGTGATGGACAACTCAGACCTCCAGGTCGAGCGGGTTGGACGGGCCGACGGGAGCCGGACGGGTGACTGGTGGTGCCGGAGGAGCAGGTGGTTCGGTAGGGGCCTGACCGAACCTCTCCTGCAGGAACCGGCCGTGGGCGATCAGCGCCTGGGCGTCCTTCTGGAGCACGGCGTCGTACATCTTGTCGACCGTTGAACCCAGCAGATCGAGCTGATCGACCAGGAGCAGCAGCGATGTCTTGGCTCCCTCGATAGGACGGCTGTCGGCCCAGTCCCGGGGCAGCCGCAGGTAGCCACTAAGGGCCTCGGGCAGATAGTCGGTGGCCGTGGCCATCAAGGAATACTGTTCCATCGAGTCCAGCCCGGCATTCGCCATCCGAGGCAGCGTCTCCCGTAGCCGCCGGGTTACCCGATACACCCGTGACAGCACCGGTGGCGGGACCTTGCCGTCTACCGCCATCTGCTCCACCCGGCCCAGCGAGGCGACGATCTGCTCGGGAGTCGCCGGCCCCGCCGGAGCCGGTGGCGCCTCAGACTCGGGTTGATCTGACTTCAACCAGTCGAATAACCCCATCGTCGTTCAGCCCGTCCTCCTCGCCGCGGTCAGCGAGCGACGTCCACGTTCAGGTCCGGGCCCGGCAGCTGCGTCGGCTGATTGCGCTGAGCTCGATCCAGGTAGTCACGTGACTTCACCACCTCGTTCTCCAACACCCCGATGGTCTGAGCCATGTTGTCCAGGGCCCGCAGCTTGAACTCGTCGATCGAATCCATGGTTTGGTAGATGTTCGCGAAGGCCGCCTGCAACTGCTCGATCCCGATCGTGGAACTGGCCGCCTGCTCCTGGATCCGGGATGAGTTCTCCTTCAGCATCTCCGAGGTGCGCTGGATCATATTCGAGGTGGTGGTATTGAGCGCCGTGATCTGGTCCAGCACCAGCTGCTGGTTGCCGAGCGCCTGAGCCACGATTACCGCGGTCCGCAGCGCTGAGACGGTGGTGGTCGAGGCCCGGTCGACACCCTTGATGAGCTCGATGTTGTTCTTGATGATGATGTCGATCGCCAGGTAGCTCTGGATCGACACCGCGAGCTGGGTAAGCAAGTCTTGGTGCTTCTGGCGGACGTAGAACAGGACATCCTGGTTCATCGCCTTGGCCCGATCCGGGTCGCTCATCTCGATCTCGGCGATCTGGGCGGTCAGCTTCGCATCTAGACGCTCGGAGATGTAGACGTACTGGTTGAGTCGCCCCATGGTTTGCCAGAGATTCTGCTTCTCCATGTTCAACGCCACATTGTCGCGGGTCAGCTCATCCTGGCCCGAGCGCAGGGCGTGCAAGATCGCGTTCAGCTGGGTCTGTGAAGACTGGTACTTGCGGAAATAGTCCTGGACCCGTTTGCCGACCGGGAAAATTCCGAGGAACTTCTTCTCCACACCCTCCCGATTGGGATCCAGGTCCTCCACGGTCCGGCGCAGATCCAGCAGGGTCTGGCCGACCTTGCTGCCCTGGGAGATGCCTCCCTCCTTCATGGCCCTCACAGGGGTGTTGAGCAGCCGGTTCGAGGTCTCAGCGGCCTTGCGGATGTCAGCGTCTCCCATCGACCGGACCGCATCGGCTTGGGCCGAGAACTCCGGCGAATTGGCCTGAGCCTTGGTGATCGCCTGCATAAAGGCGTCGATCTTCTGATCCAGCACGGGTACCTGGGAGGCCTCCACCTGGGGTGCCATCTTGGGCGCTGCGGTGGTCGGGACCTGCTGCATCGCCGGCGGGGCCTCCAGAGTCAGGGACGCGCCAGCCGTAGGTGGGGTCAAAGGAGCGTACGCAGCTGCCTGGTCGGTCATGGATCGCCTTTCGTCGAGGGCCGCGCCACGGTCGCGGCAGTCACGGTTCCAAGGTCCAATCTAGCGGGGAGCGGGGTAGCTGCGGATCCCGGAGCCGGGTGCGCTAATGGTCGCGTCGCTGCCTACGCTCCCGTCGCCGTTGCCGACGGTCGCTGTTCCAGATCCCGGGGATGAAGAAGATCAACCACCAGGGCATCCAGAAGCCGTGCCAGCCTGTACGGAAAAAGCCTCCCACCATCAGGCCGATGACGGCAGCGACGATCGCGATCCAGGCCCAGTTCGGGACCGACCGCAGAAACGGCAGGATGCCCTGCTGGCTCGCAGCCGCCGGCGATCCGTGACCTTCCTGTGGCGGCGGGTCGGGCTCGTTGGTGGGGGCCATCGCCTGGTGTGGGTACAGGTCGAAACTGAGCGGTGGCTGGTGAGCATCGATCACAGGCAGGTCGGCGAAGATCGGATCTAGGTCGCCCTGGGTGCGGGCTGCGAGGGCCTGTTCCTCCCGCTCCTGGAACTCGGTGGCGGTCAGATGCCCGGCGTCCCGGCTCTGGCGCAGACGAGCCACGGCGGCGTTGCGGTCAGCGTCGCCGATTCGCATCAGGGCGGGGTCACTCATGCTGATCATCATGCCTCGCGCCTGGTTATCGATCTATTCCAGGGCCCCCGGCCCGGGCGAGGCGAGACCCGTACACACGGACGAGGGGCCCCGGGCTGGAACCGGAACCCCTCGTGACGAGGAAGTCTCAGATGATGCGAACGCGATCCGCCTGGGGACCCTTCGGGCCCTGCGTGATCTCAAACTCGACCCTCTGACCTTCATCGAGCGAACGGAAACCCGTCGCATCGATCGCGGTGTAGTGAACGAAGACGTCCTGGTTGCCGCCTTCGACGGCGATGAAGCCGTAGCCCTTCTCGGCATTGAACCACTTGACGGTTCCCTGCGCCATGCACTTCTCCCAACTGCACTGTCTGAGACCGCACCTTGAGATCTCAGTCTGCTGAGCCCGGGGCCCGACCCCCGGCTGGGGGAGCAGCGAAACCAGCCAACCACAGATCGGGGGCTCGAGGAACTCGTCGAGTCAGCCAGAACGACTGTTGTCAGATCAACGATTTTGGTATCGGGCGGACGCAGCCCGACGAAGTCGCTTGCGGCGGTGACCGGTGAGACCTCACAGAACCCGTCGCAGACCACGAACCAACCCATGCCAGCGGCCTGGGGTCGGGTTGGCCGGGCGGCGATGTCACAGGCGGGTGGTTGAGTAGCACCCGTGACGAGCAGACCAGGACCGCGGTACCGGTTGGTGCCGGCACGGCCTCCGCGCCGGCACGACATACGACTCACCGAGCAGCAGCGGTCGGTGGTGGAGCACCAGCGCGGGCCGCTGCTAGTCCTGGCCGGCCCAGGCACCGGCAAGACCACGACCCTAGTCGAGGCGGCGGCCGCCCGGGTGCAGGCGGGGCTGGCTGCCGAGCAGGTGCTGGTCCTCACTTTTTCGCGCCGAGCAGCGGTCGACCTGCGGCGCCGGATTGCGCAGCGGCTGGGCCGTTCGGTGGCAACTCCCCGGGCGGTGACGTTCCACTCGTTCTGCCACAGCGTGGTCCGCCGTTTCGGGGACCCCGAACTGTACGGCGAGGCCGTACGGCTGCTGACCGCCCCCGAGCAGGACTACCGGGTCCGAGAGGTGCTGGCGGCCCGCTCACCAAACGACTGGCCACCCGAACTGGCAGCCGCCTACCTGACCCGGGGTTTCGCCAGTGAGGTCCGAGGCGCGCTGGCGACCGCCCGGCAACTGGGCCTCGACGCCGATGTACTGCGGGCCTGGGGGCGGGAATACCAGCGGCCAGCCTGGGCCAGCCTGGGGAACTTCCTCGACACCTACCTCGACGTGCTGGAGGCCGAGCAGGTCCTCGACTACGCCGAACTGGTGTACCGGGCCCGGGTGCTGCTGGCCGACCCCCGGATCCGAGACCAGGTCCGGCGCAACGCCCAGACGGTGCTGGTGGACGAATACCAAGACATCGATCTGTCGCAGGCGGGTCTGTTGCGGCAGCTGGTGCCGGTCGGGGGTGACCTGATCGTGATGGGCGACCCCGACCAGTCGATCGACGAGTTCCGTGGGGCCCGACCCCGGGCGATCCTGGACTTCCCCAAGCAATTCCGTACCGTCGACGGGCAGCCGGCGCCGGTGGTGACGTTGTCAACCAGCTGCCGCCTCGGTTCGGTGCTAGTGGCCGCCACCCGCCGGATCGCCGACCGGCTGGCCTTGCCACGTCCGCTCCCGGAACCGATCCGAGAAGGGTTTCGCCACCTCGAGCCGGATCCGAATCAACCCCCGGGGGTGGTCGAAGTCCTGACCTACACCGACCCCGCAGCCCAGGCCGACCAGATCGCCGACCTGCTCCGGCGGGCCCATCTGTGTGACGGGCTGGCCTGGACCGAGATGGCGGTAGTGGTGCGCTCCGGGAACCTGATCAGCTCCCTGACCCGATCGCTGCTCACCGCCGGGGTCTCCGTGGAGGTAGCCGGCGACGAGATCGCTTTCGGCACCTGTGGGGCTGTGAAGCCGCTGCTGCTGGCGCTCGAGGTGGCCTGCCACCGGGAACGGCTGGACGCGGACGCCGCGACGCAACTGCTGCTGTCACCACTGGGCGGGTTGGACTCTATCCAGTTACGACGCCTCGGCCGGGCGCTGCGTGCCCGGCGCCGCGGGCAGGCTGGTACGCCGCGCTCTTCGGCGGAACTGATCCGGCAGGCGCTGACCGAGCCGAAGCTGCTCGCCGAGGCCGAACCGACCCCCGAGGTGGCGACGGCCGCCGGCCTGGCTCAGCTGGTGGACCGATGCCGACGGGCGGTGACTTCCGGCGCCACCGCTCACCAGACACTGTGGTTGCTGTGGCAGGGAACTACCTGGCCACAACGGTTGACTGCGGCACTGGCGGCCGGGCCAGACCAGGCCGGGGCCGCGCACCGAGACCTGGACGCGATCTGTGCGCTCTTCGATGGTGCGCAGCGCTACGACGAGCTGAGCAGTGGTCGGGGGGTGCCGGGCTTTCTGGCAGAGGTGGCCGCCCAGCAGATCCCAGCTGACAGGACCCGGGAGTCGGACCTGCGGGACCGGGGAGTGCGGATCCTCACCGCCCACCGTTGCAAGGGTCTGGAATGGCCACTCGTGGTGGTGGCCGGAGTCCAGGAGGGGACCTGGCCCGATCCGCGACGGCGCGGCTCACTGCTGGAGACCGATCGGTTGACGGCCGATGGCCTGGGCGAACCGACACCAGCGTCGGTGCTGCTGGCAGCCGAGCGGCGACTCTTCTACGTGGCCTGTACCCGCGCCCAGCGCAGACTTGTCGTGACCGCGGTCGCCGGTGCCGAAGAGGAGGCAGACCAGCCCTCCCGGTTCCTGACCGAGCTGGGTGTCGAACCGGTGCCAGTAACCGGCCGTCCCCGCCGGCCGCTCAGCCTCACCGGCCTGGTCATCGAATTACGGCGCGCGGTCGTCGATTCCCAGCTACACCCGGCCGCCCGGGCAGCGGCGGCACAGCGGCTGGCGGACCTGGCCGTGGCGACCGACGAGAACGGCAACCGGCTGGTGCCGGCAGCCGACCCAGACCGCTGGTGGGGAATACGAGACCGGACCCGGGCAGCTCTGCCCGCCGGTACCGGACCGGTCCGGTTGTCTGGCAGCCAGGTCGGAACCCTTCTGGACTGTCCCCGCCAGTGGTTCTTGCAGCGACGCGCCCAGGCTGGCGGGCGGCGCTCGACAGCGGCGAATCTCGGCTCAGTGGTCCACGCCCTGGCCGAGCATGCGGTACGTGACGGCCTGAGCCCCTCCCAGCTCGGCGCCCACCTGGAACGGGTGTGGGACGAGATCCCGTTCGAGGCGGTGTGGTTTTCGGACTCGGAACGTGCTGAGGCAGAGGAGGCTCTGGAACGGCTGGCAGCGTGGACCGAGGCGCGCAGCAGCCGCCGGGTGCTGGGGGCTGAGGTGCCCTTCGAGGTGCCGTTTCACCCCGCCACCGGTATCGAGCTGCGGTTGACCGGGAGCGTGGACCGGCTCGATCAGATGCCGGACGGAAGGCTGGTGATCGTCGACTTCAAGACCGGACGTTCGGTGCCCGGCGCGGTCGAGGCGGCCGGCCTGGATCAGCTCGGGGTCTACCAGCTCGCCGCTCAGCTCGGCGCCTTCGACGAACTGACCGGGGGCAGCCGGCGCCTGGCTGGCGCCGAGCTGATCTACCTGCGACGCAACGACGGCGATGCCCCGTACCCGAAGGTGATGCGGCAGCCGTCACTCAGTGACCATCCGTACCTGGAACAGCCGAAGGCGCTGCCGATGCTCGACGACGAGGGGCGGCGCGCCGTAGGGGAACAGCATGATCACCCGAGCTGGGTGCATCAGCGGCTGGCCGCAGCCGGCCGAGTACTGGCCGAGGGACGCTTTGGTGCGACCGTTGGAGACTCCTGCCGGTACTGCGTCTTCGCCTCGAGCTGCCCGGCTTGGCCAACCGGACAGCAGGTGGTCTAAATGTTTCCGGTGAGTCGCCTGCCGCGCCGTCCGGCGCTGCGTGACGCCGATGACCTGGTGGCGGCGCTGCAGACCCCGTTCTCCGACGAGCAGCTGGCCGCGATCACCGCACCGCTGGAACCGACCGTGATCATCGCCGGTGCCGGCACAGGCAAGACGACCGTCATGGCAGCCCGGGTGGTGTGGCTGGTCGGCAGCGGACAGGTGCGGCCCGAGCAGGTGCTGGGACTGACCTTCACCCGCAAGGCCGCCGCTGAACTGGCGCAGCGGATCCAGACCGCCCTGGTCCGTGCCAACGTGCTAACAGGCGGGGACACCGCCGACGCCGGTGAACAGGTGATCTTGACCTACGACTCGTTCGCAGCCCGGCTGGTCAGCGAGCACGGGCTGTGGCTGGGGTACGAGGCGGAACCGACCATGCTCACCGGCGCCGCCCGGCACCAGCTGGCGGCCCGGGTGGTCGGCGCGGCGACTGGCCCGTTCCAGCAGCTGACGCGGCTGCAACCGGCATCGGTAATCGACCGGGTCCTGACACTGGACGGCCAGCTCCAATCGCACCTGGTCGACGAGCCGGCCTTAGCCGAGCAGACCCGCTCGTACCTGCAAGAATTGGCTGCCGCGCCGAAGAACCGGTACCGCCAAACATACGCCTCGGTCCGCCGGGCCGAGGCCACCGCCCGAGAACGGCTCGAGATCGCCTCCCTGGTCCGGGCCTACGCCGATCTCAAACACGAACTCGGCCTCGTGGAGTTCTCCGATCAGATGGCTGCCGCGGCCCGGCTCGCTGACTCCGTCGCGCTGGTAGGACACCAGCTGCGCGAGCAATTCCGGATCGTGCTGCTAGACGAATACCAGGACACCTCGTCGGCTCAGGCCGCGCTGCTGTCCCACCTGTTCTCGGGGCAACCCGGGGCCGGACACCCGGTGACCGCGGTCGGCGACCCGTTCCAGGCGATCTACGGGTGGCGTGGGGCAGCGCCCAGCAACATCATGCGCTTTGCCACCGACTTCCCGCGCCGTGACGGATCGCCGGCGGCGGTGCTGCCGCTGACCGTGAACCGGCGCAGCGGGCCAGCCATCCTCCACGTCGCGAACCAGCTGGCCGGGCCGCTGCGAGCCGACGCCAGCCTGGTGTACGACCTCAGCCAGAACCTGCTTTGCGCCCCCGACACGACCCCATCGGGGGCAGTCGAGACGGCGTTGTTGAGCACCTGGCCAGACGAGGTGAGCTGGCTGGCGGACCGGATCGAGCACGCCCACGCTACCGCACAGGCCCCCAGCTGGTCCGAGATCGCCGTGCTGGCCCGACGCAACCAAGACATCGGGCCGGTCTTCGCCGCGCTGCGGGAACGAGACATCCCAGCCGAGGTCGTCGGTCTCGGTGGCCTGCTGACGCTGCCGGAAGTGGCCGACGTGGTGAGCACCCTGCGGCTGATCGCCGATGTAACCGCGAACCCAGACCTGGTCCGGCTGCTGACCGGACCGCGCTGGAACATCGGGCCGGGTGACCTGGAACTGTTGGGGCAGCGGGCCCGGGAACTGGCCGCCTCAAGGCAGCAGCCTCCCGAACCAAACGACGACCCACTCGGGCAGGCTCTGGCTGAGGCGGTGGCCGAGACCGATCCGAGCGAACGGGTGTCGCTGGCGGAAGCCTTGACCGATCTGGGGGAGGGACCCTTCTCTGACGTCGCCCGGGAACGGTTCGCCCAGTTCGGGGCGGAACTGGAGATGCTGCGGCGTCACGCCACAGAACCGGTGACCGACCTGGTCCGGCGAGTGGTCGTCACCCTCGGGCTGGAAGTGGAATTGGGCATCCACGCCAGGGGAGACGACCCGACCGCCCAGCTGGGGGCATTCGCCGACGCCGTCGCCGGCTATACCGAGGTCGACACCGACGCCAGCCTGAAAGGACTGCTCGGTTTCATTGACGCCGAGCTGCGGTACGGGACCGGACTGGAACAGGCCACCCCATCGGCGGCGGACTCGGTCAAGCTGCTCACCATCCACAAGGCCAAGGGCCTGGAGTGGGAGGTGGTGCTGCTGCCAGCGTTGTGCGACAAGATCTTCCCCTCCGACCGAGTTACCGACAACTGGGTCACCTCCGCAGCCATGATTCCCGCCGAACTACGCGGCGACGCCGCCTCAGTGCCCCAATTGGACGAGGCCGCCGACGCTGGCTTCACCCGCTACCAGGCGGCGTTGACATCACAGAACCGGCGTTCGGAGGACCGACTGGCCTATGTGGCGGTGACTCGGGCCCGGCGCCTGCTGATCGGATCAAGCCACGCCTGGCGGGCCAGCGACAAGCGACAGCGGCTACCGTCGCCGTACCTGCTGACCCTGGAAGAAGCCGCGCACCTGCAAGGACGTGCCTGGCGCGCGCCGATCCCGGCCGAGAATCCGCTTCAGACCCAGACCCTGCCGGTTGATTGGCCTGCCGAGGCCAGCCCGCAGGTACGGGCTCGGCGCCAGCGCGCCGCCACGCTAGTCCAGACGATGTGCGGTGACGACCCGGCTGCGGTGGCGTTGCGCCGCGAGACCGAGGCCGCGCTGGCTGCGGCCCCGAGCGAGGTCGCCGACCTGGTGGCCGGATGGGATGACGAAATGGCTCGGCTGGTGGGAGAGGCCCGGGCCGTACGCCGTAGCGTGGTGGAGGTGCCGACGCCGGCCTCGCTGACAGCGACCGAGGTGATGCTGGCGGCCCGGGACCCGGATGCGCTGGCGGCCCGGCTGGCCCGGCCGATGCCCCGACCTGCGTCAGCCGCGGCCCGGTTTGGGACCCGTTTCCACGAATGGGTGCTGCGTCATTTCCAGTCGCCTACCCTGCTCGACCCGGACGATCTCGACACCGATGACGTGACCGATGACATCGAGCTGAGACAGCTGTGCGAGGCATTCGCGGCAGGGCAATTCGCCGAGACGGTTCCGGCAGCGCTGGAGGCCTCGTTCTCGTTGCTGGTCGGCGCATCGGTGATCCGGGGCCGGATCGACGCCGCCTACTTCGCCAGCCCGGTGACCCCACCCGGGATGGACGCCCTGGTGGTGGACTGGAAGACTGGCGCCTCACCGGCAGATCCCCTGCAATTGGCGCTGTACCGGCTGGCCTGGGCTGAACTCAACAACCTCGAGCTAGATCGGGTCGCGGCCGGCTTCTACCACGTGCGCAGCGACCGGTTGCAGTTAGTGACCGGGCTACCGGACCGTGATGGTGTCGAAACCGTAGTGACCATGCTCGGATACCCGTCGGCGGAGCCAGTGGTTGCGCCGCTTGAACCGATTCGGTAGGAGACAGGCATGAGAATCTGGGACGACCCCGCTGAGCTGGACCGGATGGTTCCAGCCCGTCGTAACCCCGCCGAGGTGCGGGTCTTGTGGCAGGACCCAGCGACCCGGGTGCTGCCGGTCGACGCCCGTGGCTCGTTCGCGGTGGCCGGACTGGCCGGCCCGGACCGGTGGCAGAACTGTGGCGAGGTGATCTTGGGCACCCGGGCACCCGGGTACCAGCAGCCGCCGACGGTACGACTGGCGACCGGCCCCGCGACCGGGCCGTACGACCCGGACCGGCACTGGCTGCTGGGAAAGGTCGAGGGGGCGCCGCTGTTCTGCGAACTGCGGCCCGAGGTGCTGGGAGCTAGCCTGCGGGAGGTCGGGGCGAGCCTGCCGGCAGAACAGGCCCAGGCGGCGGCGATGGCCGAGGCCCTGGCGGTCTGGCACAGCACCGCGCAACACTGTCCTCGCTGCGGCGGGCCCACCGCACCGGACGCTGCGGGGCTAATCCGGCGCTGCCACCGTTGTGACCGGGAACTGTTCTGCCGTACTGACCCGGCCGTGATCGTTGCGGTGACCGACGCTGAGGACCGGTTGCTGCTGGGGCACCAGGCCTCCTGGCCCGACGGGCGCTACTCGGTGCTGGCGGGTTTCGTCGAGGCCGGTGAATCATTAGAGCAGGCCGTCTGCCGGGAGGTCGCCGAGGAGTGCGGGGTCCAAGTCGAGCGACCACGGTATGTCGCAAGCCAGCCCTGGCCGTTCCCCCGCTCGATCATGCTCGGTTTCCGGGCCCGCGCCCTGGACACCCAGATCACAGTCGACGCGGTGGAGATCGCCGACGCCCGCTGGTTCACCCGCGACCAGCTGCGCGCCGAGGTCGCCGCGGGGACCGTGCTGCTGCCAGGGGAGTCGTCGATCGCCTTCCGCCTGATCCACGGCTGGCTGACCAGCGCTGACCCCGTACCCGCACCGAAGGATGTAGCCGGGCCGGCGAGTCCTCATACGACGCCGTGAGGTAATTCCCGCTGCCGGCCCTGGTGGAGCATGATCCGGAGGCGACCGTGATCATCGAACTGCTGAACGTTACCCGCCAAGCTGCCGCAGCCGATCACCAAGAGCTCTGGCTGGGCCGCTCAGCTCGGCGCCAGTAGCCGAGACCGCAGCCCGGACGCACGCAAAGCCCGGGTAGTCACGGCCGCGACGAAGGCTTCAGGATGAGCTACCACCCGGACCCGGGTGGTAGCCCTGGTGACCGCGGTGTAGAGCAGCTCCCGGGTCAGCAGCGCAGACGGCAGCGGCGGCAATACGACCGTCACCTCCTCGAACTGGCTGCCCTGCGCCTTGTGGATCGTGATCGCATGCATGGTCTCGACATCGATCAGTTGCGCCGGCGGCAGCAGCAGCGGTTCCAGACCCCGCTCGAAGGCGGCCCGGGGCCCGGCCGGGGTGGCCACGATGATCCCGGCGTCACCGTTAGCGATCCCCAGGTCGACATCATTCTTGGTCACCAGCAACGGCCGCCCCACATACCATTCGCCACGGTGCTGCTCACCGAGCACCTGCTGCACCCACTGCTCGACCAGCCGGGCCCAGGTGCTGGCTCCGTACGGGCCGTTCCGGTGAGCGCAGAGGACCCGGTGCCGCCCCAACGCCTTCAACGCCTCATCCACCTGCCCCGCCCGGGCGGCGGCGTCGGCCTGCGCCCCGGCCTGCTGGGCGACCTGGATCACGTCGGTCAGGTCAGCGACCAGCCCGTGGTCGTCCAGCGGGATCAGTCGCACCTGTTCTCCGCGGCGCAGCAGGTCAAGCGCCGGTTCTGGTTCGCCGGCTCGGATTAGATCGGCCAGCCGCTGGATCTCGCCGTCATAGCGCCAGGTGTGGCGTAGCCGGACCAGCGGCAGCGGCGAGGTCGCAGCCTCCTCGATCGCAGCGGTGATGTCGGCCAGCACCGCGCCAGCCTCAACCGGGGCCAGCTGCTCCGGGTCACCGACCAGGATGATCCGAGCATCCTCACGGACCGCTGGCAGCAGGTTCGCCATCAGCGACAGCGACACCATCGACAATTCGTCCACCACCACCACCTCATGCGGCAACGGGTCCGCAGCGGTCCGGGCGTACGACCGGTTGCGGTACCCGAGCAGCCGGTGCACCGTCGTGGCCTGGGTCTGCGCCAGGGCCTGGCGTACCGGTTCCGGGACCGGCAGCCGGGCAACGGCATGGTGTACCGCCTCCTGGAGCCGGGCCGCGGCCCTCCCGGACGGGGCAGCCAAGGCGACCGTAGGCGGGCGCCCCAATTCGGCTGCCACGAGGGCCAAGGCCCGAGCGACGGTGGTGGTCTTGCCGGTGCCAGGCCCCCCGGCGAGTACCGTCACCCAGGACTGAACCACGTTCCGGGCCGCCTCGGCCTGCAAGTTGACTTCCCCGTCGGGCAGGAGGTCCCCGGCCGAGATCTCGGCCGCACGCCGAGCCACGGCAGCCGGATCAGCCACCGGTGGCCGGGTCTGGCTGCGGCGCAACAGTTCCCGGCGGACCAATTCCTGTTCGGCCCAGTGCCGCTCCAGGTACAGCAGACCGTCCACCAGCCGCAGCGGCCGTCGGCCCGGCTGGTCCGCGCCTACCGTGACCAGCGGACTGGTCTGCAGGCTGGCCAGCCACGGCCCGGGCTCTGGCCACGGCAGCGGCTGCTGCGGCGGGGTCTCCAGGGATGCTTCCACCAGGCTCGGGATCCGGGAACTGTCGAGCGCTACCGCCCCCAACCGCAACGCCCGGACCGTCAACGCGAAGGCGAGCAACACGCTGTCGGGCGCGGACGGGTCGACGAGGTAACCCACCCGGCGGGCCACCTGGACATCGGGCACAGCCAGCACCCCGGCCTCGTTGAAGGTCCGCAGCAGGCCGGCCGCGATGCTCGATACCGAGGCCGTGGTCATCATCGCCCTCCCAACCGGTTCGACATCTCAACGACCATCTCGGCGGGCGGTCGCCAGCAGAACACCCCGCAAGGCATTCCACCGATCCGGGGGGTCGCCGGCCCAGCCATGCCCCGGACGAACAGGTACCCGATCCCGCCGAGATGCTGCTCAGGCCGGTAGCCCGGCAGCCGCCACCGTAGGAAGCGGTGCAGGGCCACGTAATAGAAAATCGCCTGCAGCGGGTAGTGGGAGCTCATCATCGCCTCGGCCATTGCCTGCGGGGTGTAGTGCGCCAGCAGCAGGTCGGTCGATGGTGCGGCCAGCCGGTTGGTCTTGTAGTCGACCACCAGGTATCGGCCGTCGATCCGGATGACGGCGTCGATGCTCCCGGTCAGGAAACCCCGCAACCGGCCGGTATCCAGACCGGCATCCACGAGCCGGCGCGGATAGTCGAGCAACAGGTCGTCGGGGGCCATCCCGGCGGCCAGGGTCTCGGCGATCTGGTCGATGGTGGCGTCGTGGCCGGCCCGGCCCAGAGGAAGCTCGAAGTCCAGTTCGGCCAGCCGGTCGCTGGCGGGGATATTCCGCAGGCTCCGTTCGGCGAACATCGGGCCGAGCGGGGTCACCAATGCCGGGGTCAGGGCGGTCACCAACTGGTCGGTGCGGACCCCAGGGACCGGCATCCGCGCTGACTGCTGGGCGATGATCGCCCGCAGATCCGCCTCCGGGGCGGCGCTGTGGGGGTCGGCGTACTCGAAGACCGCGTGTACCAGGCTGCCGAAACTCACTCCCCCCGGCAGCTCGGCCATCGGGGATGGCTGGTCCAGACCCGACGCCAGCCCGGGCGCCCCGGCCGTGTCGGCGGGCGGGACAGCGTCATCGGCCAGCGCTGGTTCATCGGGCAGTAGCTCCGGGTCGGCGAGGAAGCTGTCGTGCGCGTCGGCGGTGAGGGCCGAGTACGAGGTCCGCCGCCACTGGTGGTCGATGACGCGAGTGAACCGGGCTGGCTCCCAGGCCCCGAGGCCAGCTGGACGGGGGCTGGGGGAGGACCGCCGTTCGGTCTGGTCCATGGTTTCCACCACTAGGTCGGCGCCCAGGAGCCGGGTTACGGTGGTCGGGTCGGTGTCGTGGTGGTTCACCTGTGGCGGTACCTCGGGCGAGCCTGGGTCGCGGAACAGCACCCGGTGGAAGGCCGATGAGCTGGTGTCGTCGGTACGGGCCCACCAGCAGGTGATGTGCGTCTGGGCCCGGGTGAGAGCCACGTAGAGGGTACGCAGCGATTCCGCCGCTTCCTCGTCCAGGTGGGTACGGACCCGCTCGGCCCGTCCCGGGGCTGCCCGGCCGCCCACGTCCAAGGCCCGGATGAGGCCCCGGGCCCCGGCCGGCTGTTGCGCAGACGCGCGGGGGATGTGCAGCTGGATCGGTTCGTCGCGGACCGACCGGGCCCTGCGGATCGCCAGATCAGGCAGGTAGACGATGGGAAATTCCAGGCCCTTGGCCTGGTGTACGGTCAGGATCCGGACTACCGCGTCGTCGGTCTCCAGACGGCGGGTCCGGTCGTCGATGGGCGCCGATGTGGCCTCCGCGATCCGGTCCGCCAGCCACTGCGATAGTCCGAACGCCGAGGCCCCGGTCGCGACCTGCTCGGCGTTCAACAGCTCACCGAGATGGCGGATGTCGGCCAGGCTCCGTTCGCCCTGGGCCAGGCTCACTAGTCGGCTGGACAGGCCCTCAGCCTGGAGTACCTGCAGCAGGCCCGCGACCCCGACCCGTCCTAGCAGCCGACCCCAGCGCCGTACCGACTGGGTCAGCTCGGCGAGCTCATCCTCGCTGGCCGTGGCCAGACGCTGCAGGTCCCAGCCGACCAGGTCGGTCAGGGCGGCGGCCCGTACCGCAGCGGCCTGGGGTCGGTCTAGGGCGGTCAAGAGCTTGCGCCACTCCTGGGCGGCGGGGGAGGCGAAGACGCTGCGGCTGCCGGTGAAGACGGCCGGGATCTGATGGCGAGAGAGTTGATCCAGCAGGTGGCGGCCCCGGTCGTTGGTGTGCACGATCACGGCGACATCACTGGCCCGTAGCGGGCGACGCCGGTTACCGTGGACCAGCTGGGTGTCCGAGTCGAGCAGGGCGGCCAGGTCCTGGATCAGGTCGGCGGTGACGCTACGGAAGAAGGCCTGCGACGATCGTTGCCGGGCACACCGGATCCGCACCGCCCGGCGCCAGGGGCCGGTGGTCTGGAGCCGTCGGTCACCGGCAGCCTGGACCGGCTCCACTACGATCCGGGGGTCTCCCAGCGCGGCCCGGCCAAAAATCGCGTCCACCGCGCCGACCAGTTCCGCAGTGCTGCGACGGTTAGTGTCAAGGACTTCGACCCGGGAACTCCCGACGGCCTCCAGATACGCTTGTACGTCGGCGCCGCGGAAACCGTAGATCGACTGTTTCGGGTCCCCGATCAGGATCGTGCTGGTCTGCTCGCCGGCAAAGGTCTGACTGATGATCTGCCATTGGATCGGGTCGGTGTCTTGGAATTCGTCCACCAGCACCACTGGGAACCGGCGCCGGACCCGTTCCCGAGCGGCCTGGCCGGTGACCGGATGCTGCAACGCCCGCAACAGCCGCACCTGCATGTCGTCGAACGAATACCACCCCAACTCACGCTTACGTTGCTCGACGAGTTCCCGGACCGTCTCGGCCAGGGTTACCCGCTCCCGCCAGGCGCCGGAACCAGAGGCCGGGTCGGGCAGTAACGGGGCCATGGGATTCTCGACGGCTGCCTGGCAGAGCCGGACAGCGTCGTACAACGGGAACGGCGGCCGGCCATCGGCCGCATAGCGGCGCAGGTATTCGTCGCTGGTCGATTCGCGGACCAGGCTGCGCAGGTCATCGGCCAGCACTGTGCCCGGATCATGGTCGGCGAGAATCCCTAATTCGGCCAGCATCCGGTCGCAGAACTGGTGGGTGGTGCAGATCATGGCCGCGTCGAAGGCTCCCAAGGCCTGGGACACCCGCTGGCGAACCAGTTTGGTCGGGGCCGCCGTTAGCACCGCCGCCCAAGCAGGATCCTGGGGAGGGCTCGAATCTAGGCAGGTTTCCTGCAATTCGTGCAGCCGCCGCCGGACCCGGGTTCGCAATTCCCGGGAAGAGGCGCCCGAGAAGGTGACCACCATCAACTGCGGCAGGCTCGCCACCCCTTCGGCGATGTAGCGGGCCGCCAGGGTGGCGATGGCATGGGTCTTACCGGTCCCGGCGCTGGCCTGCAGGACCAGCCCCCCGGTCGGCAGGGGCGCGGCGAGATCGAAGCTCATGGGCGTCCTTTGGCGTTTACCAGCGGTCCGTACGCCCGCTGGGCCAATCCCTCGAAGGTGGTCTGCTGGGCCTGGGCGGCCCGGTCCAGATCACCCAGGGTGGCGAAGTACACCTGCCAGCATGGATCCCGCTCAAACCTCCAGGTACGGTCCAGCTCGGTGGCCTCCGTGTGTGGCGATTCGGTGATCTGAATCGCCGTACCCGGTGGCAGCGGCAACGGTTGTTGCCATCCCGCCCGCATCAACTCGACCATTTCTGCCAGGATCTCGCGGGCCTGCTGCGGCGCTGGCGCCGTAAGCTGCACTACCGGCCCCCGCCCGCACAGTAGGGCCCGCCAGTCCGGGCCCGGTTCGGCGGCCGCCAACAGTAGCAATTGGAGCCAGGGCTGGATCAGATGCCGGCCGCGAGGCCAGGAGGCGCTGGGCTGTAGCAACACCTCGTCGTGGACCGGAACCCGCCCGGTCAGGCTGTGTTCGCCCAGCTGCACCTGCAGGTCGCGATGGCGCAGCGGGCTCGTCGCGTACCGGCGGGCCCGGTCCCAGATCTCGGCCGCATCACGCTGCGCCAGCCTCATCTGTTCGCGTCCCAGGGCCTGGGGCGCCAGCACCCCACGGCGCCATTCGGCGGCTGCTGCCGCGGCCGGGTCGTGACCGGCCAGCCGTAACGCGAGCAGCCGGTCGGTGGTCGCCCACCGGGCCAAACCACCCGGGTCTACCGGGATCTCTTCACTGGCCCGTTCCGGTGGCCGAGGGCGGGGGTCAAAACGTGAGATGTCCCACCACGATCCGACCCGGGCGGTCAGGAAACCCTGGATCGGGTGCCGGAAGAAGCCGATCAGCTGCTCAAGAGGGACCGCCGGGCCCAGGTCGATCGGGGGCAGATGATCGGTGGCGAAACGGTCCCGGGCCGGCGGTGACGTCGACCGGGCCCGGGCCAGCGCCCGCCGGGCGGCCGCCGCCTGCTGGTCGTACGTCGGTGTCGGGTCCTGCGGCTCGTGAGGGTGCAGGCCGTGGTTGCGCACCACGGCCGAGGGGTCAAAACCGTGACTGCGTAGCGCTTCGAGCAGCTCCACCACCGGGGTAGGGACCGGGAACTCCTCGTTGGTCCGCGGGTCGCGGCCGCTGAAGACCACCAGCAGGGTCTGGGTGGCGGCCATCACCGCGTCGAGGAAGAGTTGCCGATCGTCCCAAGACGGGTTGGGCTCGGTGGGCAACACCGTCCGGGCCAGCAGGTCGTCACCGTCTGGGTCGCTGCTGGCCGGGAACCGCGCCTCATCCAGCCCCACCAGGCAAACCACCCGGTGTGGGATCTGACGCAAGGCTTCCATGGAGGTCACCGTCAGCGCGCCAGTCAGCAGGGCCGGTCGCGCAGATCGGCCCGCCAACCAGTCGGCGACCAGGGCTCGGACCTCACCGACCGACAGGACTGCCGAATCTGGCTGCTCCAGTTCGGCCAGCAGCCGCCAGGCGTGTCCCAGCTGCCAGGAGTCAGTGGGCGGCACCGCCACCAGCTGCTCCAGCAGGCCCCGGAACCGGGCCGCCCATCCGGCCGCGTCGGTGGGCTGCTCGAAGTCGAGCACGCTATGGCGTACTAGCGAGATCAGTTCGGCCAGAGACCCGATCACGTCGACATCGGAGGACTCGACGGTCCCCAACGGCAGCACCGAGCCGGCCACCGCCAGGTCGGTCTCGTTGAGCGTCACTCCCAGCAGCAGCCGCTGCAGGCCAGCCAACCAGGTGTTCTGCCCAAACTGTTCCATCCCGAAGCGGCGCCGGGTCCGGCTGTCGATACCCCATCGGATCCCGGCCGATTCGGTCAGCTCGGCCAGCGTCTGCAGCGCCTCCTCGTCGAAACCGAACCGGCGAGCGACCGGCGCCATGGCGCACAGCGCCAGCAGTTCGCTGACCCCGGCCCGGGAGGTGGTGAGCGCCAGCACCCGTTCCAGCACCTGCAGCACCGGGTTCTCCTGCCGTAGCGACCGGTCGGCGACCTGGACTCGGATCTCACCGGCCGGGTGGACCGGGACCCCAGCCCGGTCGTGGTCCAGGCCGCAGCAGGCCCGGACGAGGGGAGCCACCCGGGCCAGATCGGGGGTGACCACTACGATCTCGCGAGGTTCCAGGCTCGGGTCCTGCTGCAGGAGGTCCACCAGCAGGTCACGCAGCACCTCGACTTGCCGGTCCAGGCCGTGGCTAGTGTGGACCTGGATACTGTCATCGACCGGCAGGGGGGAGGCGCTGACCTGCCCGCTTCGGATCCCATGCTGCAAGGTGGCGAGCATGGTGGTCGGTGGCTGGGTTGGGGCCGGGAACTGGCGTACTGGTCCCAGAGCTCGCAGCTGGGTCGCCGCGGCCCGTTCAGCCTGCCCCAGCGAGGCCAGGAGCGGATGCGGCTCACCCTCCTCAGTCGAGGACTGTACGGTCGCCACGACCACATGCCGGTGGTGCCCGAGCGCGGTCAGGATGTCGGTCTCGGCGGGGCTGAGCCGTCCAGGAGCGACCGCGTACAGCGCCGGCGGCGCCGTAGACAGTGCCGGGTCTCGGATCAGGGCCTGGATAGCGCGGCGGCGCCGCAGCCAGGGAGGTTCCGCGTCTACGATCTGGGTGACCGCCTGCCATAGGCGGGGTTGCCAGGCGTCGAACTCGTCGACGACGGTGGTCAGTAGGTCAGGGCGCCACCGGGCGTAGCTGCGGAAGCGTCGGGCCAGGCAGCGGGCCAGCGTCAGCCGCCGCCCTGGGCGCTGCTCGGCGCGATGATCGAGGAAGGTCGCCACGGCCCGGAACCAGGGCCGGTCATGGCAGGCGTCGAAAGCTGCCAACAGACTCCAGGTCAGCCGATCCTCCCGCCACGGGTCGGCATCGGGATCGATCTGGAGCACCGCCAGCTCGGTCTCATGGGCGAAACGGGGAACGCTGGTGAAGTCGATCCCGGCGCAAACCCCGTCACCCGCCTGCGCCCCCAACACCTGGGACAGCCGCTGCGCCAGCCAGCGCTGGGGCCCGGGACCACTGACCAGCACCAGGTCGCTGGTGAACGGGTCGGCCCGGGGCCGGGCCAAGTCCTCGGCGAGCGCATCGGCGACTGCGGTGAGGCTGTACGCCTGCCACAGTTGTACCCCGGTCTCGACCACGAGGACCACCCTAGGGGTGGCCTCGGACAGTTTCCGGCGGGCTCAGCCGGCGAGGCTGGCGAGTCGCTCCTGGACCTGCTTGACGCTGGGATTGGTCAGGGTGGAGCCGTCGTCGAAGAGCAAGGTCGGCACCGTACGACTGCCGCCGTTGGCGTGCTCCACGATCGTGGCCGCCTCGGGGTTCTGCTCGATGTCCACCTTCTCGAACGGGATCTGCGCCCGGTTCAGCTGGTCGGACAGCCGGCGGCAGTAGCCGCACCAGGTCGTGGTATACATCGTCAACGCCATGCCTGTACCAACGACACCCCCCGTCTGGGTATTCCCGGGGGCTTGCCCTGACGGCATTCTTTGGCAAAAGTGACCTCCATGGCCCAACCCGACCCTGACGAGGTGCTGCAGCAACTGGACCCGGAACAGCGAGAGGTGGCGACCAGCCTGGGCCAGCCGGTGGTGGTCGTGGCCGGTGCCGGGACCGGAAAGACTCGCGCCATTACCCACCGGATCGCGTACGGGGCGCTGACCGGCAGGCTCGATCCGAGAGCCACCCTCGCCGTCACCTTTACCACCCGGGCCGCTGGTGAGATGCGGGGCCGGCTGGCGGAACTCGGGGTACTCGGGGTACAGGCGCGGACCTTCCACTCGGCGGCGCTACGTCAGGCCCAGTACTTCTGGCCGACCGCGTACGGTGCGCCGCTGCCCGAGGTGACCGAGGCCCGGTACGGGCTGGTCGCGGAGGCGGCTGGGGCGCTACGGCTGGCTACCGACACCGCCGTGCTGCGGGACCTGGTCAGTGAGGTGTCCTGGTGCAAGGTCAGCAACGTGCTCCCGGAGGCGTACCCCAGTCTGGCCCGGGTAGCCGGCCGAACCGTGGGCTCGTTGCAGCCCGAGCAGGTGGCCCGGGTGCTCGCGGGCTACGAGAAGCTGCTGCAAGAGCGGCGGCGGATTGATTTCGACGACATCTTGCTCTGTGCCGTGGCCCTGCTCTCGGAGCACGACGAGGTGGCCGACCAGGTACGTCGCACCTACCGGCACCTCGTGGTGGACGAATACCAGGATGTGAGCCCGGTCCAGCAGCGGCTGGTCGACCTGTGGCTTGGTGACAGCCACGACGTCTGCGTGGTGGGCGACCCGGCCCAAACCATCCACAGCTTCGCCGGGGCCCGGTCTAGTTTTCTGCAAGATTTCCCCCGCCGGCACCCGGGAACTCGGCGGATCGAACTGGTTCGCGACTACCGCTCCACCCCGCAGGTGGTGGCGACCGCCAACGAGGTGCTGCGCCGCTCGGCCGAGGCCCACGTCACGCTGGTCGCCCAGCAGCCCTCCGGGCCGACAGTGCAGCTGGAAGGCGCCGCGAGCGAGGCCGCCGAGGCCGAGGCAGTGGCGGCCTGGTTGGCGCAGCTGGCCCGCGGCGGGGTGGCCTGGCCACAGATGGCGGTGCTGTACCGGATCAACGCCCAGTCTCCGGCGCTGGAGCTGGCCTTGGCCGAGAGGGGAATCCCGTACCAGGTCCGCAACGCGGAAAATTTCTACGACCGGCCAGAGGTCCGCCAGGCGCTGGCGGCGTTGGCGGCGGCAGCTCGTACCGAAGGGGAATTGGAGGCTGTGCCGCGGATTCGGGCCGTGGTGTCGGCACTGGGCTGGAGCAGCGAGGCTCCGCAGGCCGGCGGCCGGGTCCGGGAACGTTGGGAGTCGCAGAATGCGCTGGTCGAGTCGGCCATCGAGATCGCCGGACGGCTGGGCCACGACGTCAGCCTCGCCGGGATCGTCGCCGAACTGGAACGTCGCGCCAGCCTGGAGCAGCCGCCCTCGGTGAGCGGGGTCACCCTGTCTACGCTGCACTCGGCTAAGGGGTTGGAGTGGGAGGCGGTAGCCCTGTACGGGGCGCACGAGGGCAGCATCCCGTTCGTACTGGCCACCAGCGTCGAGCAGGTGGCTGAGGAACGTCGGCTGCTGTACGTGGGGATTACTCGGGCCCGTCGGCACCTGCGGATCTCCTGGGCCCGCAGCCGTCATGGGGGTGGCGGGACCCGCTCGGTGTCGCGTTTCTTGGAATCGCTTGCGGGTGAGGGCCCCAGCCGGCAACACCAGCCGCGGAGCCGACGCGCCCAGAAGAAGACCTTGGCCCGGGTCTGCCGAGTCTGCCAGGAAGGCTTGACCAGCCCGGCCGAGCGGGTCCTGGGACGCCACCAGGACTGCCCCGCCTCCTACCGTGAGCCGCTGCTGGCGGCCCTCAAACAGTGGCGGACCCAGATCGCGACCGCCGCCAGGCTACCGGCGTACTGCGTCTTCACCGATGCCACCTTGACCGCGATCGCCGAGGCCGAGCCGCGTACCTCGGCTGACCTGGCCCAGGTGGCGGGGGTCGGTCCCGCCAAACTCAGTAAGTACGCCGCCGACGTGCTAGCTCTCGTCGCAGCCGGCACCGAATCGGATGAGCCCTGAGCAGTCTGGGGCGAAAAATGAGTTGCGCGGGGCAGCGGCAGGTCCGTACCCTCGGCCACGGGTTCGTCGAGATCCGACGGGACCGTCACGGAATGCGGTGAGGAGACGGCGTCGATGCTGAGCTGGAACGACCAGCAGGGTCACCTGGGCTTTGCCATGACCCTCAACGCCCGCGATCGCGGGGATTGGTCTGCCCATGGTGGCGATATCCCGCCCAGCTCCGGTCCAGCCCGCCTGGGGGCGCCGATGATGGCCTAGCCTCATCAGGCCCACCAGGCCGTGGAGACCGGACCCCGGAATCCACGGCCTTCGTGTTTCTCCGGGGAACCTCGACATCCCAGGAGAATCACATGACTGTCATGCTTGAATTGCTCGCCCCTTTCGAGGGCCGTCTGGATCTTCCCTGTACCACGCAGGAACCGGACTTGTTCTTCGCCGAGTCCCCTGCCGATGTGGAATTGGCCAAGTCGATCTGCGGGCCCTGCCCGGTCCGGGAACAGTGCCTGGCCGGTGCCCTGCAGCGGCGTGAACCGCACGGCGTTTGGGGCGGTCAGCTGTTTGTTGCCGGCGAGATTGTGGCCTACAAACGACCTCGGGGCCGGCCCCGGAAGGAACATCTAGACGAGGCACCGCCCGCTGCCGCGGGGTCGGGGCAAGCTGCCTAGCCACGGTCAGAGCTAGTCGGGTGCGAAACCGGGCAGCAAGTCGGTCAGGACGTCGGCGAACCGGGCCCGGACATCCAGCTGGCACAACACCGCCACCCCACCCATCCAGACCCGGTGGATCAGCGCGTACACCGGGGGCACGTTCAGGGCCGGCATTACCGACTCCACCTCGGAGGCCTCCTGCTGCAGCCGCTGGTATTGGGAACGCATCCATTCCCGGGTGAAGTGGAATTCGCTGACCCGTGCCGGCTCGATGAAGGGGGACAGGTACGACAGCAGATGCTCGGCGTCGACGTCGGCGACTACAAGGCCTTCCTCGCGCAGCCCCCGGGTCATCTCCTCGGCACTTCCGGCGAGCGCGGTCCGGATCAGGCGCCCCATCGGTTCGGGCAGGCCCTCCGGCAGCCGCGCCACCAGGCCCCAGTCGACAATCCCCAGACGACCGTCGTCGAGTACCAGGAAATTTCCCGGGTGCGGGTCTCCGTGCAGCAGACCGGCCCGGTGCGGGCCTGAGAACAGGAACCGGACATAGCCCAGTCCGGCCCGGTTGCGGTCCTGCTCCGGCCAGGAGGCGACCTCGGCCAGCCGGGTGCCGTCTAGCCATTCGCTTACCAGTAGTCGCGGCGAGGCTGTTAGCACCTGAGGTACCACAAAATCCGGATCCCCTCGGAAGGCCTGGTGGGCCGTGTCCTGGTGCTCTGCCTCGCGTAGGTAGTCGACCTCTTCGGTGATCCGTTCACCGATCTCGGCTACCAAGGCCTTCACGTCCATGCCGCCGGCCAGCGGGGCGAACAAGGTGGCGAGTCGGGAGATCGCGGTCAGATCGCTGCGCAGGGCCTGATCCGCGCCGGGGTATTGGATCTTGACCACCACCGGCTGCTTGGTCGCGGCCCAGGTGGCCCGGTGCACCTGCCCGATCGACGCGGCCGCAGTGGGGCGGCGCTCAAAATCGGAGAACAGGCTGCGCCAGTTGGGGCCGAGTTCCTCGGCCATGACCGCCTCCACCCGGGCTGCGGGCATCGGCGCGGCCGAGTCCTGGAGCCGGCGTAGATGTTCACGGTACGGCTCGGCGACGTCGTCGGGCAGCGCCGCCTCGAACAGGCTCAGCGCCTGACCGAACTTCATCGCGCCGCCTTTGAGTTCACTCAACACTCGGAACAGCTGGCTGGCCGCCTGCTGGCGCAGGTCGGCGTCGACCTGGTCGCGGTCCTGGCCGAGCAACCGCCGGCTCAGCCCGACGGTGCGGCGGCCGGCGTAGCCGAGTGGGATCTGCAGGATCCGTGCCCCACGGCCCAGGCCAGAGGTGGGAAGGCTGCTCTGGTCGTCGGGAAGGTCACGGGTCATGTCCTCAATTCTGATCACCGGCGCAGACGGGGCCAAGTCCGATCAGGTCGTGGCAGCCGCAGTCCGGGTGTGGCGGCCAGCGGTGATAGGTTTCGCCGCCGTCACGTTCTAGGTGCAGACTGGCCCCCAAGAGCTCCGAATCCCGGGTCGCCATGAATTTCAGCGCGTGGAAGGCTGCCGTGGCAGCCGCCCAGGTCTCGAGTAGTCGGTCTCGCGGGGCCTGTTGGCGTGACAACTGCAGGGCCACCATCCGCCAGGCCGGATCAGCCCGCGACCGCAGCAGGTCGGCGCAGCGAAGGCAGGCGCTGCGTCCCGGGTCCACCAGTGGACCAACCATCGCGATCCCTGGCTGGAGCCGTACCACCAGGTGCGCCGAACCGGTCCGCAGCATCCGGTCGGTCAGCACCCGGTCCGGCTCGCAGACATCACCGGCCACGATCGTGAGATCGGCGTCCGACTCATCCCAAGCCCGGTACGGCTCGACCTGGACCCGGCCCAGGGCCGCCAGGCTGGCAGCCAGGGTCCGTACCGGGTTCCGCCCGGTCCGAGGCGAGACCGTCTGGTCGACCAACGTCAGCTCGACCTCGGCGTCTAACAGCAGCGGTAGCAGAGCAGCTACCGTCGGACCATGACCCAGTACCCGGACCCGGCTTCGGCGGGCGGGGTGAACAACACCGTCGAGCAGCAGGTGATGCTGGTGCAGGGTGGTCAGCAGCCACGGTAGCCAGCCGGCGTCTTCTCGACGCAGCAGGTCCGTCACGCTGCTGCGCCCATCAAGCTGGTTCAGCATCGTGACCAGGTGGTCGGGGACCCCGTCCAACAGCAGCACCTCTCCCCGCAAGCCCACCTGCACGCAGCCTGGTGAGCGCTGGACCACGGCCACTCCGGGGCGAAGCCGGGGGCATCGGGGCAGCCCCATAACAGTCGGAACGGGGATCCCCCGAAGAGTGGGTGCCTCACGAAGTTCGATCGCGGTCATGATGCCATCTTGACCGGCAATGGTGGTTCAACGTCGGGATTGGGGACAGAGTGCCAACACTTCGGCGGTTCGGACAACACCTGCCGACGGCGACGGGGCGGGACCGTGTCGGTCCCGCCCCGTCGCCGTTCAGCTTTAGGCCTTGCCCAGGATGCGGTTCAGGTTGGTGCCACACTCGGGGCATTTGCCCTTGGCCATGCGCGTGCCTTTGTCGTTGACGACGATATCGCCGGTCGCCTCGCGCTTGGCCTTGCACTTGACGCAGTAGAACTCCCCCGTGTATGTCTTGTCGGCCACTTTTCCTCCTCGCTCGGGCGGTGACGACCCGGGTTGGCCGCCATCGACGGGTGCCACCCGCATCGATCACACGGGCAGCGGGTGCGGGACGTCCCGCACCCTCGCTCCTGCCGGCAGCGGTCCGGAACCGCCACGCATGACAGACAAGGTCCCCACAGACGCACGTTTGCCTTCCCCTGCGAACGGTGTCTGCGAAGACCTTGCGCCGAAAACATTAGCCAGCGCTGGCGCAGGCGTCAATGTGCCGCGCCGTCGGCGGGTCCCTCGTCTCGGTCCTGAGCCGCCTGGTCCAACAGCTGGGCCAGCTCGGCATCCAGGTCGTCTGCTTGCCGGGAGTCGCCGGTAACGAAGCCCAGCGGGTCGTCCAGATCGGCTGCCGTGGGCAGAGCGTCGGGGTGCTGCCAGACTGCGTCGCGTCCGTCGATCCCACGGTCGGCCCGTACCGCGGCCCACAAGTTGGCGGCGTCGCGGACCCGCCGGGGGTGCAATTGCAGACCCACCAACGAGGCGAACACCCGCTCCGCCGGGCCCCCCGCGGCCCGTCGCCGGCGTACCAGTTCGGACAATGCCACCGCCGAGGGCATGTAGGCGGCAGTAGCCTGGGCCACCGCGTCATCGACCCAGCCCTCGACGAGCGCTAGCAGTGTCTCCAATCGACCCAGGATGGCGTCCTGCTCCGGGGTCCGTGACGGTGAGAAGAGGCTACGGCTGAATTCCTGGCCCAGTTCGTTGAGCTGATCCAGCGACAACTCTCCGGTGGTCAGGTCGAGACCCTCCTCCAACGCCGAGATGTCGATCGTGATCTCACGGGCATAGTGCTGTACCAGGGCGACCAGCTGCGGCCCAAGCCAGGCGACCTCCGCGAACAGGCGCTGCCGGGCGGCCTCGCGTAGCGCCAGGTACAGCGTCACGTCACGGGCCGGCAAATCCAGCCCCTCGCCGAACGAGGCCACGTTGGTGGGTAGCAGCGCCACTTGGGGTTTGCTGGTCAGCGGCATCCCGACATCGGTGGTGGAGACCACCTCGGTGGCTAACCGGCCGATCGCCTGACCGAACTGGGCACCAAACATGCTGGTGGCCGAGTGGTGCAGCATTGGCTGGAACATCTGCTGGATCCCGGCGAGCTCCGGCTCGTCCGCGATCCGGTCGGTGATCACGGTCCCCAGCGATGTGGCGATCGAGTTCACGATCGGTTCCACCATCGTCTGCCAGGTCGCCATCGTGGCCTCGACCCATTCAGCGCGGCTCCAGGCGTACGGGGCGGTGGCCACGGCCGGAAAGCTGGTCGCGTTGTTCAGCCACAGTTCAGCCAGGTGGACCGCGTCGGCGATCGCGTGTCGTTCCCGGCTGGACGGGGTCGGGTCCGGGCCCAACACGGCCACTGCTCTGCGTGCGGTGTCCTTAGCGAAGTCCCAGTTCACCCCGCCGTCAGGGGTGGTCATCTGCTGGCCGCTGCGAGCCATCAGGTCCTGCAGCGCTTGCATCATGGCGGCCAAGTCCACCTGCTCGCCTTGCTGGGGTAGCGGGATGCCGAGATGGGCGAAGATCTCAGAGAAGGGGAGGCCCTCGCCGGGAACGTCACGGTGTTCTTCGTCGCCCGGCTTGTCTGGGCCGCCGGGAGGACGGTTGGCCATGCTGCTCTCCTTCGCCGCGGTTGCCTCACAAGCCTACCGGCCCGGTCACAGCCGGGTACGGTCTGCGCCGGCGCGGCGCCCGCCGGCGCTGATGGGCATCCCGATCGGGGCTTATCCCGGGTAGGGTTCGTCTCATGCTCAGCCCGGCACCCGTTGCTGCGCTCAGATCTGCCCGGCTCGGAGACGGCTCGTGACGCGGCAGACCTGGAGCGCGATCGTTGCTGCGGTGATCTTTGTGGTCACCGCCGCTCTGATCGCCTTTGTCTCGATCCCGTTTGTGGCATGGACCCCAGGTACCACCCATGATCTGCTCGGTTCTGGTGAGGATGGTCAGCCGATGATCCGGGTCGAGGCGCTGGCGACGTACCCGACGCCGGGCCAGTTGCGCCTGACGACAGTGTCCCAGACCCGGGCCGATTCTCACCTGAGCCTGCCGGAGGCCCTGCTCGACTACATGTTGCCGGACCGGGACGTGCTGCCGCGCGAGACGGTGTACGAGGCAGGCAAGGCTTCTGCCCAGGTGGAGCAGGAGGAGAAACGGCTGATGACCGGCGCCCAGAATGACGCGGTGGTGGCCGCTCTGCGTGAGGCTGGGCAGCCGGTCGCCGAATTCCCGCGGATCGTCGCGGTCCGCACCTCCGGCCCGTCGAATGGGAAGCTGGAGCCCGGTGATGTGGTGCTGACCGTCGACAACGAACCGGTCAGCATGCCGATCGACGTTGCGGAACGGGTCCGGCGCAAGGCCGTCGGCGAGAAGGTTGTCGTCGGGGTCCGCCGCCATGGCCGGACTGAGACCGTCACCATTGACCTAGCGCCGTCGGTCAATGATGGGCGAGTTCCCACTATCGGCGTCAGCCTCGACATCGGCTATTCGTACAACGCCCGCGTCTCGTACGCGATCGACCCGCAGATCGGGGGCAGCTCGGGTGGGCTGGTCTTCGCGGTCGCGATCTACGACCGGATTACCGCCAGACCGCTGATCAATGGCCGTTCTGTGGCCGGGACGGGGACCATCAACGCCCGCGGTGAGGTCGGTGGGATCGGGGGGATCCACCAGAAGATCGCCGGCGCCGAGGCTGCCGGGGCACAGATCTTCCTCGTCCCGGCAGCCAACTGCGCCGACGCGGCGGGACTGTCGACCTCGGTTCGGCTGGTCAAGGTCACCACCTTGTCCGAGGCGGTAGCGGCGTTGCGTGACCTGCAGGACCCGGCCCGGGAGCCGGCGGTGCCGCGGTGCTGAACGAGGCCTTAGCCGCGGCGGTGCTGGAGATCGAACGCCACGTCGCCGGTTCCGGCTGGGATCAGCCGGCACGACTGTTCGCGCTGGTCCCGACCGCTGACGTGATTCAGGCTGTGCCCGACCTGGCCACCCGGTTGGGCAGCCCCGACGGGCACCTGTCGTCGGTCGAGCAGGAAGGTTTTCACTCCGGGCGGGACCTGGTCGTGGCGCTGGCCCACCTGGCCTGGCCTGCCACCGTACTCGGCTGCGCCCTGGCCATGGAACGGACCTTCCTGCCCGCTGCCGATGAGGCCGATCTACCTGACGATTCCCGGCAGGCGGCCCAGGTGGTGGCCCGGCATCCGCACCGGCAGGAGCTGCGGCTGGTGACGGGGGTACTGCGCGACGGCTCTCGCCATGGCGTGGCCCGGCTACGTCATGAACCACACCACCTGTTCGGTGACCAGGATCTGGCGCCGACCCTGGCCGCCGCTCTGCTCGCTACATTGGACTGACCCTCGGCAAGGAGGAGCCTGTGTCCGACATTCAATCCCTGAAACGTCCCCGCCGTATCTGGCTGAGAACCCTCATCGTCTTGTTCGTCCTCGGCGGCGGGTACACGATCCTGGCTGGCCTGTGGACCGACAGCCTCTGGTTTTCCCATCTCGGTTACCGGCAGGTCTTCGTGACCCGGCTAAGCACCGAGGTGGCCCTGTTTGTGATCTTCGGCGGAATGTTGGGCTTGGCGGTGGCCGGCACCATCGTGCTGGCCAGCCGGTTAGCCCAGTCGGCGGGCCCGTCGTCGAGTGCGCTGTTGAACCGTTACCGGGCTGCTCTGGGGCAGCGGCTGTGGTTGATGGCGCTCGCCCCGGCGATGATCCTGGGCCTGATGGCCGGGGGTCGGGCCGTCGCCGCAACCCCGGTTTATCAGGCGTACCACCATCAGACCCGATTCGGGGTGGTGGAGCCGCACTTCGGATACGACATCTCGTTTTTCGTCTTCACCTACCCGTGGCTGCGGTTCGTCTCGTCGTACCTGCTGACCGGGATCGGGATCTGCGTGGTGTGCGCGCTGGTGGTGCATTTCGCGCTGGGCATGCTGACCCCCGGTAATGGCCAATCCCGACGCACTGTCCGCAAAGCCCACGCCCAGATCTCGGTGCTGCTGGGGTTGTGGCTGGTGGGTTTCGGGGTGGAGAACCTGCTCGACCGGTACGGGCTCACCCTCAGCTCGAGCTCCGGGCTGCTGGATGGCATGAGCTACACCGACGACCATTCCCGGCTCACCTCAGCGATGGTGGTGGCCGTGATCGCGTTCATCACCGCCGGGCTGTTCTTCTGGAACGCCGTCCGCCCCAGGTGGAACCTGCCGATCGCGGCGGTGGTGCTGATGGTGGTGTCGTCGCTGATCGTCGGTCTGGCCTACCCGGCCGTGGTGCAGTCCTTCGACGTGCGCCCCGATGAACCGGACAAGGAACGCCCGTACATCGAACGCCACATCGCCGCCACCCGGCAGGCGTACGGGATCAGCGATCTGCAGATCTATGACTACTCGGCGACCACGACCGCCAACCCGGGCCAGTTGAAGGCCGACGCGGCCGCGCTGCCCGGGATCCGATTGATCGACCCGACCCTGTCGCGGGACACCTTCGAGCAGTTGCAGCAGGTCCGCGGCTACCTCTCGGTGGCGCCGGTGCTGGATGTCGACCGCTACACCATCGATGGGCAGGAGACCGACGTGGTGATCGCGGCCCGCGAGATGGACCACAGCGGGCTGCCCAATAAGGAATGGAACAACCTGCACACCGTCTACACCCATGGCTACGGCGTGGTGGCCTCCTACGGCAACCGGCGCCAAGTCTCTGGGGAACCGGACTGGCTCGCCAAGGATATCCCCCAGACTGGCCGCCTGACCGTGGCCGAACCGCGGATCTACTACGGCGAACAGCAGACCGCTTTCGCTGTGGTGGGCCGCCCTGAGGGTGCCCCGCCGATCGAATTCGACACTCCCGGGGCAACCGGCGGCGAGCACCAGAGCACGTACGCCGGCAAGGGTGGGGTGCCGATCGGCAATTTCGGCAACCGACTGCTGTATGCGACCCGCTTCGCTGACGTGAACCTGCTGCTGTCGGACCGGGTGAATTCGGAATCGAGGATCCTCTACCAGCGCACCCCACGGGAGCGAGTACGGCAAGTCGCGCCGTGGCTGACTCCCGACTCGGACATTTATCCTGCGCTGGTGGGCGGGCGGATTGTGTGGATCGTGGACGCCTACACCACCACCGCCCATTACCCGAACAGCCGGAACACCTCGTTGCGGAACGCGATCACCGATGCGATCAACACCGGTCAGACGATCGGCACCGACACCACCATCAACTACATGCGCAATTCGGTGAAGGCCACCGTCGACGCCTACGACGGCACAGTCACCTTGTACGCCTGGGATGAGCAGGATCCACTGCTGCAGACCTGGATGAAGGTGTATCCGGGTACGGTACAGCCGGCCTCACAGATCAGCGCTGAACTGCGTGAGCACCTGCGCTACCCCGAGGACCTGTTCAAGGTCCAGCGTGACGTGATCCATCGCTACCACACCACCGACCCGGCCAAGTGGTTCGACCAGTCGGATCTGTGGGCGATCCCACTCAGCCCGACTGCTGACAAGCGCCGTGAACCGACCTACTTCGTGTCGATCAAATGGCCGGCGGCCAAGCTGAATGGTGTCGACACCCCGGCCGAGACGAAGGCCCAGTTCTCACAGACCGCGGTCTTCACCCCGGTGAACCGGGAGAATCTGGCGGCCCAATTGGTGGTGGTTGCCGACGCGGCCAGCCCCGACTACGGCAAGCTCCGAGTGTTGCGGATGAGTGACAGTACCCAGATCTCGGGACCGAATCAGGCGTATAACGCGATCGTGGCCAGCGAACGGGTGGCGGCCGCGGTGCTGCCGTACAAACAGAGTTCGGCGCAGGTCCTGTACGGGAACTTGCTCACGATCCCGCTCGGCGGCGGCGTGATGTACGTGGAGCCGATCTACACCAAGCGGGAGAACGCCCAAGGCAGTGGGACCGCTGCCGCCGGCTCGTTCCCGGTGCTGACCTTCGTGGTAGTCCGGTTCGGGGAGACGGTCGGAATCGGGACTACCCTGCAGGAGGCCCTGGACCAGGCTTTTGCCGGGAATTCGGGGGTGAATACCGGCGAGCAGCCCGGTCCGACCACCCAGCAGCCATCACCGCCGACCGGCAAGGTTGACCAGCCGGCATTGCAGCAGGCCCTGTCGGATGCTCAGAAGGCCTTCGCAGCGGCCGATGCGGCGCTCAAGAACGGGGACCTGGCGGCTTACCAGAAGGCGATGGGGGAGGCCCGGGCCGCGGTGGAGCGGGCCGCGACCGCATCTGGCCGGTAGCCGGTAGCGCCCGCCCCGGCAGGGATCACAACTGGGGTACGGGCTGAGCCGGCACCTGGAGCGGCCCGGCCAGCGAAGGCTGCCCGACCACCAGCAGCGCGGGTTCGGCCGGCCACAGGTCGGCATAGGCGGTGGTGGCCTGCTCTGGGGTCACGTGACGCTGCAACGCCAGGTTGCGGTCGAGATAGGAGGGGTCCAGCCCATGGGTGGCCAGTACCAGCGTCTGCTGGCAGACGGCGGCTGCGGTGGCATAACGCAGGGGTGCGATGTCAGTCTGGTATCGGATCGCCCGGGCCACCTCCCGTTTGGTGAACGGCCGACGGGTCACGTCCAACAGCCGCCGGGTCTCGGCCAGGGCCGGCGCGACCACCTCGGTCCGTAACGAGCTTGTGACTGCCAGGTAGCCGGCGCCGCGTAGCGCCTGCCAGGTCATGTGGACGCCGTAGGTCCAGCCGCGCCGCTCCCGCAGCACCGTATTCAACCGGCTCTGAAAGGCTCCGCCCATGGCGACGGCAGCGACCTGCAGCGCCGGCCAGCGAGGATCCAACCGGTCGCAGCAGAAACCCAGCAACCGGACATCAGCCTGGACCGCCTCGGGCCGGGCCACCAGCCGCTGCGAGGGCGCGGTCGGGACTGGTGGTTGATGCCGGGCTGCCTGGCGCGGGTGTTCCCAGTCGCCGAAGGCCCGTTCGGCCAGCCATAGCGGGTCCAGCCCGGCAAAATCGCCGGCCAGCACCAGGGTGGCGCCGTGAGGGGAGTAGTGGCTGCGGTGAAAGGCCTGGGCTGCTTCGGCAGTCACCGCCGACACGGTCCGGGTCGAGCCGCCCGAGGGACGACTGGCGCGGCAACCGGCATCGAAAACCGAGGCCGGGGTGAGCATCGCCGCCAGTTGCGCCGAACTGGCCCGGGCCTGTACCAGCTCGGCCTTGCGCAGCCCGACCTGACGGCGGATGTCCGCCTCGGCCAGGGATGGTTCTCGGACCGCCTCGGCCAGCAGCGGCAGCGCCGCCGCCAGGTCGGTGACCGGGACACTGATGCCGACCTGGGTGCCCGACAAGGTAGCGGAGGCGCCGAAGACCGCGCCGAGATCCTCCAACCGGGCCGAGAAATCACTGCCGGGGTGGCGGCGGGTGCCCTCGTCCAGGCTGCGGGCCGTGATCGCGGCGATCCCCTCCTGTTCGGTCGGCTCCAGGCTCAGCGGCAGGTCCAGGCTGAGCGCGGCCGAGACCACGTACTGCCTGGGCAGGTGGAAGGCCCAGACGGTGAGCCCGTTGCCCAATCGGGACTCCTCGTGGCGCGGGAAGCTCCAGTCGCGGGCCGGGGTGATGCGGGGTCGGCGGATCATGCGGCCTCCTGGGCCCGGTAGGTGAGCACGGCCCGCTGGTCGCTGGGCAACCAGCGCTGGACCGCTGCGGCGACCTGGTCGCGGCTCAGTGCACGGACCGTGGCCAGTCGGGTGTTGATCCAGGCCGGGTCGTTCAGCAGGGTTGTGGCCTGACCGATCCGGTCGGCCCGCTGGTCGAGCGCCGACAATTCGCTTAGCCATTCCCGGGTGAACTGGGCGACGGCCCGGGCGTGTTCCGGCTCGGTCGGCCCGGTCCGGACCAGCTCGTCCCAGGCTGTCACCAGGGCCTGCTCAAGCCGTTCGACCGGCACATCATCCCAGCAGCGGGCGAAGGCCACGGCGATCGAATTGCCCCTGGCCAGCGACATAAGGAACGCGCCGGCGCCTTCGGCCAGCTCGGTACGCACGAGCGCCTGGTACAGCCGGGAGGTGATCCCCTCGCCGAGGACCGAGGTGGCCAGGCCTAGCGGTTCCAGGTCCGGGTGCCCGACCGGTGGCAGCCGCCAGGCCACATAGACGCAGTCTCGAGGAACTACTGCGGTCACGTCGCGTCGGGGCACACCGGCGTGGGCCGGCAGACTGGCGGTCCGGGGCCGGCGGCGGCCCGGTCGGGCCGGCAGCTGCCCAAAATACTGTCCGGCCAGCGCCAGAGCGTGCCGCTCGGTGATGTCGCCCACCAGGCTGAGGACTGCCCGGGAGGGGCGGTAGTGGTGGTCGAAGAAGCGGTGCACGTCGGTAACGGTGGCCGCGTCCAGGTCCGCCATCGCCCCGATGGTGGGATGCCCGTACGGATGATCGGCGGGATAGGTGAGTTCCAACAGGTGCTGCCAAACATCGCCGTAGGGAACGTTGTCGTAGCGCTGCCGCTTCTCCTCCTTCACCACCTCGCGCTGGGTGTCCAGGTTGGTCTGGTCGATCGCCTCGGTCAGGGTCCCTAGCCGGTCCGCCTCCAGCCACAGCGCCAGCCGCAGGGCACCGGTCGGGACTGATTCGTAGTAGGTGGTGCGGTCGAACGTGGTGGTCCCGTTGACCGCCCCGCCGGCGGCCTGCAGCAGCCCCAGGTGGTCGCCAGCGCGTACCTGCGCCGAGCCCTGGAACATGAGGTGCTCGAAGAGGTGCGCGAAACCGGTCCGCCCGGGTGGTTCGTCGGCGGAGCCGACGTCGTACCAGAGGTTCACCGCGACTGCTGGCACCGTCGGATCCGGACTGACCACCACCCGCAGACCGTTGTCGAGACGGTGTTGGTGGATTGGATACGACAGATGCAGGTCAAGACTGGCCATGGTGGGCGCCAGCCTAGCGGCGTTCAGCGGATAGCCCGGGCCTCCAGGTAGTAGCGCTTCTCGGCGGCTTCCCCGATCGAGAAGGTCTTACGGGGCAGTGCCCCGTCGGCGATCAGTGAGGCGAAGAAGGTCTGTTTCGACACCTCGGGCAGGAAGATCCCCAGGTTGGCCTTGTCCCTGGCCAGGTCGGCGGTGACGTCTGCCCCGTGGATGTAGTCGACCTCGTGGCCCTGGGCGACCAGGGTGTCGATCACCGGCTGGAGGGTGCCGGCGGCGATGCTGGCCTCCGGCTGGGTCAGCACATACACCTCCAGCTGGTCCCCGCAGATCAGTCCGAAGGCCTGCTCCGGGGTGGTCTCCAGCGCCGCGAGCAGGGTCTCCACGTCGGGGACCGGTTCGTTCGAGAAGGACGCACAGTGGCGGCCCAGTTCCGCCTCGAAGATCTCCCGTGAGGTGGCGAACAAGACCCGGTGGATCGGCTCGAAGTCCAGGCCGGGATCGAAGACATTCTCCAGCTCGACCAGGGCGTAGCGGGCTGGGTAGGTGGCCCGCTGGGACTCGTCGAGTCCCTTCTTGAGGTCTTCCCAGCAATTCTTGGCCGCCGCCAGGCTGTGGTTTCCGTCGCCCATCGCGAACAGCAGGGGATTGGTCGGGTCTAGCTGGCGGTGCAGCCCGGACAGTGCCTCGGCCACCTGGGCCAGGTCGGCGTCGTCGTTGACCGCCCATCCGGTGATGTGCCCGCCGCCGGCCAGTAGGTCGGTGTCATAGACCTGGCGGAGCTGATCGGTCTTGGCGGCCAGCGGTTCGATCACGCTGCGCTGCGGGTCGCTGATCAGCACCATCACGTGGGGCAATTCCAGCGGCGCATCCTGGCGGATCCGTTTGCGGGGTGGGATCCGTTCCACGATGGTGCCCTCGGTGGCGCGCACCAGGGATCGTGACCCGGGACGGTAGTCGTACGCTTCAAGGTCCAGGGCCACCATCAGCCCCCACCGCACCAGCTCGGATTCGGATTCGCGACGCACCAGCAGGAAGGATCCCGGCAACGGCTGCAGCAGACCCTGCTCCAGGTAGCTGCGCATGCTGGCGTTGATGCTGGCGATCCGAGCCTCGGGGTCGTCCTCGCTCAAGTACACCTCGGGGTAGATCAGTCGCAGCGTCGACGGGGCGTCTCCGATCTCCTCTTCCAGCTGCTGCCAGTACTGCGGTTGGGAGGTGAACTGGTCACAGGCCACCACCGCCCACCGTCGCAGATCGGTCCCGGCAACGGGGAGCAGGATGTCGGGGACGGCGACGCCGATGTCGGCCAGGGTCTGCTGATAACTCATGGCGCCTGAGCCTAACCAGTGCTCGCCGCGGCTGCTGCCGTCCGACACCGCTGTCGCGCAGGACCAGGCGTCGCACTAGGGTTGCGCTGTCGAAAGAGGGGTACGCGATGAGGATCGGGATCGGGAGTGACGAATCCGGGTACCAGCTGAAGCAGGTGGTCGCGCGGCACCTGCGTGATCACGGTGATGACCTGGTCGACTACGGGCCGCTCGAGGGGGAACAACCGGAATACTCCGCCAGCTACGCCCGCCGGGTGGCGCACGCGATCCGCGACGGCGAGGTGGAGCGCGGGGTGTTGATCTGCGGCACCGGGGTCGGGATCTCGATCGCGGCGAACAAGGTCCGCGGGATCCGGGCCGCGGTCTGCTCCGAGCCGTATACCGCCCGTCACACCCGCGAACACAACGGTACCCAGATCATCGCCTTCGGCTCGTTCCTGGTCGGCCCTGAGATGGCCTGCGCCATCGTGGACGCTTTCTTGGCGGCCGAGTTCAAGGGCGGGATTTTTGCCGAGCGTTTCCAGAAGATCGCTGCGATCGAGGATGAGGAGTACGGGCGCAAGCCTGATCCGCGGCCCTGACTGAGACGAAAGGCGGGAATGGTCTCGCTGCAGGTCCTGTCCGCAGCGTAGCGGTGGATCCGCTCTGGGTAGCTGACCGCGCCCGGTCTGTGGCCGAGCAGCGCTGAAGCTTCCCAGCGCTGTCGGAAGGGGCTGATTCCCGGATGCCAGGCCGGCTGGCTACCTCTGCGTCCACCCTTCATCGATTCTGATGCTGTTGTGCTCCCCAGGGGGTGCGCCCGTGCCGAATTCTACGTATGCGGCGGGCTCGATGTGGACGTCCAGGGGAACCCGACCCCATTTTGTCTTTTCGTGAAGGAGAGTCAAGGCATGATCGACCTTGAACGTGTTCTCATATTCAACAGGTCCCCACATGATATGAATGCGGTGTGGTCTTCCCTTATTCGTGGGGTGTGGGATGATGTGGATCCACACCTGTCCTCTATAGCGTGTCTCGTGCGTATGCTGGTAGAAATTTTTCACCTGATCGTCAGCGATGACCTCAGCTGTGGACGAGTTTGATGCGGTACCTCTGGTTGCGCCTGGGCTCGAGGTTGAAGCAGTGGTCGACGACATGCCACGAGGGCCGATGATCCCATCCATATGAGGAAAACTCGAACGACCTGGCGGGGGCGGGCTACAGTCTGACAGCCTAAGGCGACATTTCACTCTCGGAGCAAGCAGAGCCGCGCATCCAAGCGTCAGCAACGCCAGCAGAAAGGCCGCCCACCACTTCAGATTGTCTGTCATATTATTACCTACCCACTAGACTCACTCAAATGAATGATGACGCTGATCATATCACATTCAAATCCTCGACAAAAATGAAGGTATTCGGATGATCCTGAACCTGACAATCTCTGTTGGTTCGCATTGTTTCGTGGCCGTAGGCGCTCACGGGTGCGGCGGCTAGGGAAGGGGCCAGTTCAGAGGTCGGCGACGCGTACTGCTGCCGGTTCCCGTGTCAGAGCGCGATCGCTGCGGCCACCAGGGCGACGGCACCACCGGATACGAGATGGTCTCGCCACGACCAGGTCAGCTCCACCACCGGCGTGGGATGTTTCGTCATCCCATATCCACGTACCACCATGGCGGCGGACACCTGCTCGGACATGCGTATCCCGCAGGTCAGCAGTGGGATCATGACGGTCGCGTTCGCCTTCAGCCGGGTGAGCGGCCCTCCCTCGTCCAGACGTACCCCTCGCAGCCGTTGCGCGTTCTGGATCTGCGCGACCCGCTGGCGCAACGTAGGAAGGAACCGCAGCGCCGTCACGATCAGGAAGACCAGGGCGTGCGGCATCCGTACGGCCTGCAGCAGCGCCGTAACCTGCTCAATACGGGTATGTCGCAGCAGGACGGTGGTGGCGGCGACCATCGTAACGATCCGCAGCACCAGGACGGCTCCATGGCGTAGGCCCCCGGTCGCGATGGCCGGTCCCCCGGGCCAGACAGCAACCGCAACCCGCGGATCGACACCGGGTGGGGGAGCTAAAGCGGCGAACAGGAAGATCAGCCCCAGCAACGGGAGGATCGGCCCGAGTAGCCGGGCGAGGGCTCGGGGGCGGCACCGGGTTGCAGCCGCCGTCGTGACCGTCGCCAAGGCCAGGTGGGCGGCGGGGGACCGCAGCAGGAAGCAGGCGGCGATCGCGGCGGCGAACAGCGCCATCGCAGAGCGGACGTCAACGCCGGGGGCTGGATCAGGCCGCATCGGTGGCGAACTTCCAGGCGGTGACGAGGTCTTCCGGTGTGGTGGCAGGCGGCAGACCAAGACGCCGAGCCAGTTGCACGATGGCTGGCGGCCGCAGCCGCAGTTCGGCCAGACGCTGCTCGTCGTCGAACAGGTTCTGGATGGGGACATCCAGGGCCAGCCGGCCCGCTGCCAGCACCAGCGCCCGCTGGGCGTAGCGAGCGGCCAGCAGCAGGTCATGGGTGATGATGACGACGGTGTGTCCCTGGCGGTTGAGTCCGGCGACCAGGTCGAGCAGCGCGGTCGCGCCTCGCCAGTCCAAACCGGTGGTGGGTTCGTCGAAGACCAGGATCTCGGGCCGCTGGGCCAAGACGCAGGCCACCGCCACCCGTTGCCGTTCGCCGCGGCTCAGGCGCATCGGGTGTACGGCAGCGACCTCGGCCAGGCCCATACGGGCGAGGGTTTCGTCGACCCGTCGGCTGATCTGAGCTTCGGGCTGGCCGGTATTGCGCAGCCCGAAGGCTACCTCGTCATAGACGGTGCTAGCGAGGATCTGGTGGTCAGGGTTCTGGAAGACGAACCCGATCTCGGTGGCCAGGTCCGGGATGGAATGGTCGCGAAGGTCGTGTCCGTTGATTCGTACCCGGCCCGAGGTGGGGTGCAGCAGACCGACGAGATGCAGGGCCAGGGTGCTCTTGCCGGCGCCGTTGCTGCCCAGGAGGGCGATGATCTCGCCGTGGTGAATGGTCGCGGACACCCGGTCGAGGGCGGTGACCCCGCTCGGGTAGCGGTAAGTCAGGTCTGCTAGCTCCAACACCACACCGGTGCTGGGATCTGGGATTGGGGGCTGGGCAGCCGGTACGGCGGAGGTGATTGGTTTGACGCTGGCCAGGGTCTGCGCCGGATCAGCCGTGGAGGTCTGGAGTAGCCCTGTCTGGATGGCGGCTGCGGCGACGGCGTGGGCAGCGGGCGGTCTCAGCCCAGCCCGAACCGTGCCGGCCGGGTCGCGGAAGAAGTCAGTGGGCGGGCCGTAGAACCGGGGACGCCCGTCATCGAGCACCAGCAGATGGTCGGCCCAGGCGGCCACCACATCGGGATCGTGGTCCACCAGCACCACCGTCTGACCGGCAGCGCACCGCTCCTGGATGATCCGGTGGATGGCTGCTGCGCCTTCCGGGTCGAGCGCGGAGGTGGCCTCGTCCAGCACCAGGATTGGTGGGTCCATGGCCAGCACCCCGGCCACGGCCAGTCGTTGCTGCTGGCCGCCGGACAAAGTCGCCACCTCGCGATCCGCCAGGCCGGTGAGTCCCACAGCTTCCAAAGCACTGGCGGCGCGCGCCCATACCTGATCGCGGGGTAAGCCGAGGTTTGCGGGGCCGATGGCGACATCGTCGAGAACCCGGCGTCCCAGCAGCTGCGATTCCGGGTCCGGCATCACCAGACCGACACGTCGTACCAATTCCGGCAACGTAGCCCGGTGCGTGAACAAACCTTCGACACAGAGAGTGCCGTATAGGTCGCCGGGGTAGTGATGCGGGATCAGGCCGGCCAGGGCGAGGGCGAATGTGGATTTCCCAGAACCCGTAGCGCCCATGACCGCCACCCGGCTGCCGGCGGGGATCTCCAGGCTGACCCCGGCCAGCTGCAGGCGGGTCGTGCCGGCGTACGAGAAGCCGAGCCCGTCAGCTGCGATCAGGGTCACGACGCCACCAGCCGGGCGATGCGATGCCACGGCAGATGAGCGGGGACCAGCGCTCGGAGGCGGGGCTCGTCGTCGGGATCACCGGCCAGGAGTACGCAGGTCGCCGGGCCACCGGAATCCCCGGACGGGATGGGATGGGCGAGCGGGTGAGCGGTCAGGCCAGCGGAGCACGCCAACTGGTTGGTCTCGAAGCCGATCCCGCGCGAGCCGACGGGGAGCGCATCATGGACGAGCCCGGATCCGATCAGGGACCTGACGGTCTCGAGACCGACGATATCGGGGTGGCCGATGAACACCTCGTCTCGGGGCGCGGAACGAGGCCATCCGACACAAACCACGATGTCGCCAGCCCGGCTGCCGCCCGCGATCAAACTTTTCTCCTCGGCGCCGATCACCGTGACCCCTACCCCGGTCGCGGGAGAGGGGACATTCTCCTCGGTGCTGCCGGTGACGGCTTCGGGCGGGATCCCCGCCTGCGCCGCGACCCGTCGGAAAGTGTCCATGAACGACCCGGCCTCGGCCCGGGCATGGCACAGCGTGTTAATCAGCGCGATAGGACGGGCGCCGGAACAGATCACTTCCAGCAGCGGCACCCGGGCCGCGAAGTGGGCGACGACATCGCCAGGTACAGTGACCAGGTCGGCAGGGCGGGGGCCGATGCCGCCTACCGAGTCGCATGCCACCACCAGACGAGGCGAGCCGGGCAGGATCAGGAGGTCCCGCACCGCCTGGACGGTCATCGCCGCCGGGAGATCGGGTGGTCGGCCAGGCCTGCTGCAGACAGGGCATAACCAGCCCCCACGGCTACCGCGGCATTCGCTGCGGAGCTGACGAGCAATGGCACGATCATGGCCAGATAGCCGCCCCACCCAGCCACCGGAATCATCACCAGGGGTGCCGCCAGGCCATTGAGCAGGACGGTGACGACGACGGCCACCACGACCTGGACCCGGCGAACCAGGAAGGCGAAGACCCAGGCGAACCCGGCCATCATCGCCGCGACGATCAGGTGAATCACCACCCCCAGGGAGAACCCGGCCGTGGCGGCGGTCAGCAGGTGTCCCAGGGCCGCCACGATCGCCCCCTCCGCCGGGGAGAAGATCGCGGCGGCTAGGAAGCCGGGTGCCGAGTCCAGGCCTACCGTCCCCGCCGGGGAGGGGATCTTCACCAGCGCACCGACCCCGGATAGGGCGATCAGGATGGCCATCCGGGCCAGCCGACGCGGCGTCAGGAGCCCACGTGGGGTGCTACTGGAGAAGGTCGGGGTGTCACTCATCGTGGTCCTCCAGGTCGGTCGACTCAGTCTTGCAGCGGTCAGTGACCTCACGACGTACGACAACGTCGGCCGGCTAACCGCACAGACACAAAACCTCGGACTTTCTCAGGTCCGAGGCTTTTCTTCAATCTTTACTGGTAGCGGGGACAGGATTTGAACCTGCGACCTCCGGGTTATGAGCCCGGCGAGCTACCGAACTGCTCCACCCCGCGTCGGCCTGATTCACTATAGCGGGCCGACGGAGCAAACCCAAATTGAGGGCTGCCGGCGGTGAGGCCGCTCAGAGGCTCCGGGGCGCAGCCCGGTTCCCCTAGACTGGCGGCCGTGACAGACCCGTGCGGCGGCGCGGTTCGCGACGGAAGGGATTCGCTTGATGGCGTCTGACCAGGTCACGCGACGGACCCTGCTGGGAGCCTCGGCGGCTCTGGCAGCAGCCACGGTGGCCGGCTGTAATTCCCCGGACACCAGCCCTCCGACCCAACGTAGGCGGCTGACGATCGGCGCGAGCCTGGAACCGGGAACCCTGGACCCGACGATCTCGGCCTCGGCCGCGATCGCGCAACTGCTGCTGTACAACGTCTACGAGACCCTGGTCCGGCTGGACAACGACGGCCACCTGAAGCCGCTGCTGGCGCAGCGGTGGGACGTCTCCAATGACCGCACTACCTACACCTTCAGCCTGGAGCGGGGGGCCTCCTTCGCCTCCGGCGCCCCGGTGGATGCGGCCGCGGTGGTGAAAAGCTTGGAGCGGATGCGCGCCAGCACCGTGGCTTCAGTGAAGCGACAGCTGGAGGTTGTCGACACGGTACGGGTCGGGCAGGGCGGCACGGTCGAGGTCCATCTGAAGCGACCCAGCCATACCTGGCTCTACTCGATGGCCTCCACTCCTGGGATCGTGATCGACCCGGCGGCGACTGACCTGGCCACCCGACCGATGGGGTCCGGGCCGTTCGGGTACGCCTCTTGGGCTAAGGGTGACCGGATCATGCTGACCAAGAATCCGCGCTACTGGGGCACGCCGGCCCGCTTCGACGAGGCCACCTTCCGCTACTACACCGAGCCGAATGCCATGGTCGCGGCGATGCTGGCCGGGGACCTGGACATCGTGAGCAATCTGCAGTCGCCCCAAACGGTCTCCCAGTTCGGCGACACTGGCCGCTACACGGTGCTCGAAGGCACCACCACCTCCGAGGTGATCCTGGGCTTCAACCACCTGCACCCGATCCTGGGCAACGTCAAGGTCCGGCAGGCGATCAACCATGCGATCAATCGGCGGGCTCTGGTCGACACCATATGGGCTGGCAGGGGGCTATTGATCGGATCGATGGGGTCACCGACCGAACCGTTCTACGTCGACCTGGCCCAGACCTACCCGTACGATCCGGCCAAGGCCAGACAGTTGCTCGCCGAGGTGGGGGTCAGCAATCTGTCGCTGCGACTGCGGGTACCGACCCTGCCCTACGCCACAGCCTCGGCGCGGTTCATCTCCAGCCAGCTGGCCGAGGTGGGGATTACCGCTGCCGTGGAAGAGCTCGACTTCAGCGGGCGCTGGCTGCCTGAGGTTTTCACCAAGGGGGATTACGACATGACCATCGTGGCCCACGCCGAGCCGTTCGACATCGGGAACTGGGCCGACCCCGAATATTACTGGCATTACCGCAACCCGGCTTTTGCCACGCTGCTGGCCCAGGCCGATCAGGGTAGCCAGGCGGAATACCTCGCCAAGATGAAGGAGGCTGCCCAGATGCTGGCCACCGAGGCTGTCGCCGACTTCTTGTTCCTGCTGCCGAACCTCGTCGTCACCCGTTCGACTATTAGTGGGGTTTCACCGAATGCTGCCTCGTTGAGCTTCGATCTCACCACGATCGCGTCTTCCTCCCGCTAGCCCGTGGCCCTGGTGCGTGCGGTCGGTGGCCGACTGGTGGTCTTCGGGGTCAGCCTGCTGCTGGCCTCGTTGCTGATCTTTGTCCTGACCCATGCGCTGCCGGGCGACCCGGCGATCAAGATCCTCGGGACCGGGGCCGACCCGACCGCGATCGCCGAGTTGCGGCACCGCCTGGGACTGGACCGTCCAGCTAGCGTCCAGTATCTGGACTGGCTGGGAGGTTTCGTGACCGGCGACCTAGGCCGTTCGTATACCACGAACGAGCCGGTGGCGGTGCTCATCGCCCCCCGGATCGGCGTGACCGGGTGGCTGTGCGGGATCTCGATCCTGCTGGCACCCCTGGTGGCGCTGCCGCAGGGGATGCTGGCCGCGGTGAAGCGGCGCAACTGGTCCGGCTTCGCGGCCTCCGCCCTGTCCCAGCTGGGGCTCGCGGTCCCAGCCTTCTATGCCGGGATCCTGCTGGTGGTGGTGTTCGCAGTGAAACTGCATTGGCTGCCCGCCAACGGTTATGTCGAGCTGCGTGACGCCACCGGCTGGTGGGACTGGCCGGGCTGGGCACAGCACCTGGTGCTGCCGGTGCTGTCGCTGGTGCTGGTGCAGGCCTCGGTGCTCACCCGTTACGTGCGCAGCGCCTTCCTTGAGGTCGTGCACGAGGATTATTTCCGTACCGCCCGTTCGATCGGCTGGACCCAGTGGCGGGCACTGTGGCGCCATGGGCTGCGTAATGTCGCGATCTCGGTGGTCACCGTGCTCGGGCTCCAGTTGTCGACGATGCTAGTCGGGGCGATCGTGGTCGAGCAGGTGTTCCGGCTGCCGGGCTTGGGCACGGCGCTGCTGCAGGCGGTCAGCAATGGTGACCTGCAGGTGGTGCAGACCATCGTGATGCTGCTGGTCGGCTTCGTCCTGGTGGTGAACCTGCTGACCGACCTGGTCTATCTGGTGATCGACCCCAGGCTGCGCAGCGGGGGGCGCCGATGAGACGGTTCAGCCTGTACGTCGGGGGTGCGCTGGTCGGGTTGGTGTTGCTGACGGCGGTGCTGTCGGCGGTGTGGACCCCGTACGACCCGCAGCTGGTGGTTCCCGGCGAACAGCTCCGCCCGCCGGGCTGGCCGCACCTGCTGGGAACTGACCGATACGGAGTGGATGTGGCCTCCCGGCTGCTGGTGGGGGCCCGCAGCACGGTCTATGTCGGGATGATCGCCGTCTCGGTGGCGCTGGTGATTGGGGTCCCGCTGGGGGTGCTGGCCGGGATGGCGGGCGGTTGGGTGTCGCAACTGGTGTTGCGGCTGACTGACATCTTGTACGCCTTCCCGGCGCTGCTGCTGGCGATCTTGCTGGCTGCCACCGTCGGCGCCTCCACGGTCACCGCCATGGCCGCGATCGGGGTCTCGTCGATCCCGGCCTTTGCGCGGGTGTCTCGGGCGGCCACGGTGCTGGTGATGACCCAGGACTACATCCTGGCGGCCCGGACCTCCGGCACCTCCTACCCGATGATCGCGGTGCGGCATGTGCTGCCGAATATCGCCGCGATCGTCGGGGTCCAGGCCTCGGTCTCGTTCGGGATCGCGATCTTGGCTGAGGCTGCCTTGTCGTACCTGGGTCTGTCGGCGCCGCAGCATGTGATCACCTGGGGCCGGATGCTGAAAGAGGCCCAGGACCTGGTCTTCACCCATCCGGAGCAGGCGCTGTGGCCGGGCCTGGCGATCGGGGTGGCGGTGCTCGGGCTGAACCTGCTCGGTGACGGGCTGCGTGACCATCTGGACCCGAGGTTGCGGGAGACCCGATGAGCGGTCTAGTGGAGGTCGACGGGCTGCAGGTCCGGCTGGGACGTTCCCGGAGGGAGGTGCTGCACGCAGTCTCGTTCACGGTGGAACCGGGCCAGCGGCTAGGGCTGATCGGGGAGTCCGGCTCGGGTAAATCGGTGACCGCACTATCGGTGATGGGGCTGCTGGACCCGTCGGCCCAGGTGGCCGGTTCGGTTCGTTTTTCTGGTCGGGAGCTGCTCGGCCTGCCGGATCGGGAGCTGGCCAGGCTGCGCGGCGACCAGATGACCATGGTCTTCCAGGAGCCGATGACCGCGCTCGACCCCACTATGAAAGTGGGTCGGCAGGTGGCCGAGGTGCTGCTGTTGCACCGGACCCGGGACCGGGCCGGGGCCCGGGGACGGGTACTGGAAGTGCTGGCTGAGGTCGGGGTGGCCGACCCGCAGCGGGTGGCCGAGTCGTACCCGCACACCCTGTCAGGCGGGCAGCGGCAACGGGTGATGCTGGCGATGGCCCTGGTGAACCGGCCCGCCTTGGTGATCTGCGACGAGCCGACCACGGCGTTGGATGTGACCGTCCAGGCCAAGGTGTTGGGCTTGCTGGATGCCGAACTGGAGGCGGCTGGCGCGGCCTGCCTGTTCATCAGTCACGACTTGGCGGTGGTGGCGCAAGTCTGCCAGCGGGTGCTGGTGATGCTGGATGGCCGGATCGTGGAGCAGGGCCCGGTGGCGCAGATCTTCACCCGACCCGAGCATCCGTACACCCAGGGCCTGGTTGCGACCGCTCGGATTGACCGGCTGGGGCCGGGGAAGCGGCTGCCGACGGTCGAGGACTTCTACCGGCGGGAACGATGATGCTGTACCAGGTGGATCAGGTCAGCCGTCGGTACGGGGCTCCGGGCCGCCCGGGTTCGGTACTGGCGGTCGACAACGTCTCGCTGAGCGTGGAACGGGGCCAGCGGCTGGGGATCGTGGGGGAGTCCGGCTCGGGCAAGTCGACCCTGATCCGGATGATGATCGCGCTTGACCAGCCCACCAGCGGCGAGATCCGGTTCCGGGACCGGATCGTCTCGGGCCGGCGGGAACGGGACCTGGCTGAGTTGCGTTCGGCGGTCCAGCTGGTCTTCCAGGACCCGCGTTCGTCGCTGAATCCTCGGATGCGGGTAGGGCAGATCATCACCGAGCCGCTGCGGTCGTCGCTGTTGCGGCGCCGTGGCACCATCCCGACCGATCCGCAGACCCGGTTGGCGCAGGTGCTGGCGGCGGTCGGGCTGCCCGCCGACGCTGCTCACCGTTTCCCCCATGAATTCTCTGGGGGGCAGCGGCAGCGGATCGCGATCGCCCGGGCGCTGGCACCTGAGCCCGAGGTACTGATCGCCGACGAGCCGGTCTCGGCGCTGGACGTCTCGGTCCGGGCCCAGGTCCTGAACCTCCTCTGCGACCTGGTCCGCGGCCAGGGGCTGACGCTGATCATGGTGAGCCATGACCTGACCGTGGTGCGTCATGTCTGCGACACAGTGGCGGTGATGCGCCAGGGCACGGTGGTCGAGCAGGGACCCGCCGAGCAGGTGTACGAATCCCCAGCCTCGGACTACACCGCCGAACTGCTGGCCGCTGTACCGCGGCTGCAAGCCGAGTAGACCGACAGACCGGGTTCGACAGGCGAGGGGTGCTCGGGCGAAGATTAGTCCTCGCGTTTGCCGACGATGATCACCGACTCCTCGGTGTCACCGTCTTCGTCGAATTCGCTGAGCAGGGTCAGGGCCTCATCGTGTAGCCGGCCGTTGCTGCACAACAGACCGGGGCCCACCGGCCCCGGGACCCCGTCGATCGAAGTCGCCCGCCCCCCGGCCTCACGAACGATCACGTCGAGCGCTGCCATGTCGTGCAGGTCGAGTTCCGGCTCTACCGACAGGTCTACCGCACCCTCGGCAACCAGCATGTGCGACCAGAAGTCACCGAAGGCCCGAGTCCGCCACACCGACCGCATCAGGTCGCCGAACTGTAAGCCCCGCCCGCTGTTCACCCAGCCGTGCAGCGATGAGTACGACAGGTAGGCGTCGGACAGCCTCGAGACCCGGGAAGTCCGGATCGGTGAGGCGTGCATCAGCGACTTGCCGGTGTACGCGCCACCACCGGTACAGGCCCACCAGCGCCGCCCCAACGCCGGTGCCGAGACCACCCCGACCTCAACCTGATCCTCGACCATCAACGCGATCAGGGTGGCCCAGACCGGGACCCCGCGTACGAAGTTGGCGGTCCCATCGATCGGGTCAATCACCCAGCGTCGTGGCCCCCAGCCGGTGTCGCCGCCCTCCTCGCCGTGGACCGCGTCTCGCGGCCGGCTCCGGCTGAGGGTGCCGCGGATGGCGTCCTCGACGGCAGTGTCGGCGTCCGAGACCTGAGTCAGGTCCGGCTTGGTCGAAACCTTCAGATCGAGCGCTTTGAAACGGCTGGTGGTGAGCGAGTCGGCGTTGTCGGCCAGTACGTGTGCCAAACGTAGGTCGTCGGTCAGGTCCTTGCTCGCTGCCATGACTGGCAGAGTACCGGGTCGAGCCGGGGCGGTCGCGTACCGTATCGTCCGGGGCCGGCCGGTCAGTGGGGCAGATCGACGACCTGTACCCGACGAAATGATCTCAGCCGGGCGGGCGACAGGTGACCGTCGCGGGCCGCGGCATCGAGCGCGCATTCTGACTCGCCGGCGCCATGGGTGCAGCCCCGGGGGCAGTCCCGGGCGATCCGGTCCAGGTCAGCGAAGGCTCGCAGCACAGTACGCGGCTCGACGTGCGATAAGCCGAAAGAACGGATCCCGGGGGTGTCGACTACCCAGCCTCCCGGCGGCGGCAGTTCCAGCGCGATCGCCGAAGTGGAGGTATGCCGCCCGCGTCCGGTGACGTCATTCACCTCGCCGGTCGCTCGCGCCGTGCCCGGAATTAGGGCATTAACCAGCGTGGACTTGCCGACCCCGGAGTGACCCACGAGCACGCTCATCCGGTCTGCCAGCAGCTCTCGTAGCGCGGCCAGGTCGGCTGCGGGGCTGGTCACCACGATCGGGATCCCGAGCGGCTGGTAGGCGGCGATCAGGTCGTCGGGCCCGGTTAGGTCGGACTTGGTGAGGCACAGGGCTGGGGCGATCCCGGCATCGTAGGCGGCGACCAGAATCCGATCGATCATGCCTGGCCGCGGCGGCGGATCGGCCAGCGCGGTAACGATCAGGATCTGGTCGGCGTTAGCCACAACCGGGCGTTCAGTGGCGTCGTTGTCGTCTGCGGAACGCCGCAGCACGCTGCTGCGGGGTAGCACGTCGACGATCCGGGCCAGGGTGCCGTCTGCCGCGGAGGTGTCCCCGTCGAGCAACACCAGGTCGCCGACGATTACCGATCGGCGCCCCAACGGTCGGGCTTTGGTGGCGCTGACCTGGCGTCCGTCGACCACACAGCGGTAGCGGCCCCGGTCGATGGTGATGACGCGCCCGGTCGGGCGGTCGCGGTAGTCCGGGCGTTCCTTGGTTCGGGGACGGCTTCGGCGGGCTGGTCGACCGAAGCCGTCATGGTCGTCGGAGTAGATCCCGCCCTGGCCCCTCACGCGGTCACCATCTGCGTCCACAGGGTCGGGAAGCGCGGCAACGTCTTCGCGGTACATCCGACGTCATCAAGGACCACACCGTCGACAACCAGCCCGATCAGGGCCCCGGCATGCGCCATCCGGTGGTCCGCGTAACAACGCCAGAGCCCCCCATGGAGCCGACGGGGGCGTACCAGCAGTGCGTCTGGCTGCTCCTCGACCTCGGCGCCGAGCCGGTTCAACTCGGTGGCCAGGGCCGTCACCCGGTCGGTCTCGTGACCGCGGATGTGCCCGATTCCGGTAATCCGTGAAGGTGAGGTAGCCAACGCCGCCAGCACCGTCACCACCGGTGCCAATTCGGCACTGCTGCGCAGATCGATCTCAATCCCGGGCCAGGCCTGCCCATCATGACTGACGGTGAGCGCCTCGGCGGTCAGCTCGGCCCGGGCGCCGAAACGTTGCAGCAGCTGGGGTATGTCGCAGCCCGGGAGCAACTCGTTCGGCCATCCGGGCACGCTGACCTTGCCCCCAGCGACCACGGCGGCGGCCAGGAAGACGGCGGCATTCATCAGATCCGGTGGCACGGTCTGGTCCGCTGGTGTCAGCGGGCCAGGATCGACCTGCCAGGTGTCGGTTCCGGCGCTGATCCGCGCCCCCCGGGCCCGTAGCGTCGCCACGGTCAGGTCCAGGTACGGCCCGGACGGGACCGGCCCCGGGCCGGTGTGACGCAGCTGGAGCCCATCTGGGAAACGCGAGGCCGCCAGCAGCAGGCCGGAGACGAACTGGGAAGAACCGCTAGCGTCGATGCCGACGCTGCCGCCGCGTACCGGCCCGGTCACCGTAAACGGCAGCCTGGTACCGCTGATCTGCGCACCGGCCTGCCGCAGACCGTCCAGCAGCGGCGCAACCGGCCGGCGGCTGGCGGCGGTGTCACCGTGGAAGCGGGTTGTCCCGGCGGCCAAGGCCGCCAGCGGCGGTACGAACCGGGCGACCGTGCCGGCCAGGCCACAGTCGATCTCCGCGCCCGGTACCGGCTGTGCCAGCGGCCGTACCCGCCACAAGGCTGGTTCAGAATCGTCGATCACTGCCCCCAACGCCCGTAGCGCAGCCCGCAGCAGCGCCGAGTCCCGGGCCTCTAGCGCGCCGGCGATGGTGCCGGGCCCGCTGGCGAGGGCGGCCACCAGCAAGGCCCGGGCGGTTGCCGATTTGGAACCGGGAACCGTTACCCGCGCCGACAGGCCCCGAGCCACAGGCGCCGGCCACGGACCGGGCAGATGCTGGTTCAACTGAGGGTGGGCCCGATGCTGCTCTGGGCCTCAACCACCTGTCGCCGAGCGTGCCGGCCGGCACGCCTCAACTCCCGCTTCAGTACCTTCTGGGTCTGCCGGGCCTCCCGAGCCGCCAGCCTGGCTGCCCGGCGAGTGTCCTTGGCGACGCCACGCCCGGTGCGTCGGGCCCCGGCGGCCAGCTGTCGCCCGGTCCGCTGCGCCTCCGCCGTCAGCCGGTCGCGTCGGTCCGCCGCCAGCCAGGCCAGGCTGGGTTTGCCCTGAGTGTCGAGCGAGGCCAGGATCGCACCGCCCAGCAGGGCCACATTGCGCAGCAACTGTGCCTTGCTGATCTCCCGCTCGGTGATGCTGGCGGCCTTGCTTGGGCGGGAGGCCAGTACGTGCGGAACCATCGATAGCCCCAGTACGGTGGCGCCCAGCCGGCGGCCGATACCGGTTGCCAGCATCAGCCCACCCACGACCTGGGCGACTCCGCTGGCTCGGACCAGGGTCTTGGTGTCGTCGGGGACGTATCCGGCCAGCGAGGCCGGTGCGACCCGCTGCGCCAGCGGGACAAAGGAGCGCGCGATGGGTTCAGCGTCGGCCACCAGCGGCTCAGGGTTGACGACGGCTTTGGCGCCTTGGACGACAAAGAAGCTGGCCAGCATCGAACGAGCGGCGAATCGCATCAGACTCATGGATCCATTCCTACCCTGTCGAAGACCGTCGGCACAGCCGGACACCGAAAACTGTCGACCGACGGGTCCTATCGTGGCGTCTGTGTGTGGACGGTACGCGGTCTCGGCCGGCGAGACGACCCTGCGTGAGGTGTTTGACCTCGACGAGGTGGTACAACCGCCGCTGCGATCTTGGAACGTGGCCCCCACCGACTCGGTGCCGGCCGTGGTCCAACGGGTTGACCGGGGCAGCGGTGAGCAGCGCCGGGTCCTGATGGCCCTGCGCTGGGGGCTGGTGCCGTCCTGGGCGAGACGACCTGGGCCACCTCAGATCAATGCCCGTGCTGAGACCGTGACCACTAAGCCGATGTTCCGCAGGGCTTTTGCCGCTCGACGCTGCTTGCTGCCGGCCGACGGCTACTACGAATGGCATCCGGTGCCGGGTAACGATCAGAAGCGGAAGACGGGCAGGCAAGCGTATTTCATCCGGCCTGAGTCCGGGCTGCTGGTGATGGCCGGGATCTACGAGTTCTGGAAGGACCCAGCCATCCCCGGGCCGGGCGGCTGGCTCGCCTCGGTCGCGATCATCACGGCTCGGGCCAGCGATCGGCTGGGGCAGATCCACGACCGGATGCCCGTGGTGGTGGAGCCTGCCGACTGGGCTGACTGGCTCGACCCCGACCTCACCGACCCGGCCGCTGCCCGGCAGCTGCTGACCGTGGCCGGCGACCGCCTCGTCGGCCACCCAGTCTCGGCGGCCGTCGGCAACGTCCGTAACAACGGCCCAGAACTGGTACGACCGGTGGACTCGCAAGTTGAGGTTCCTCTCGATGACGGCGGCAGAATGATTCATTCCGGGTCGTCGCTGCGTCCGCAGCCAGGACCGAGTGGGAATATCGCTTGAGCGTGGGTCGTTGCTGCCGACATGAGTCTTGCCGTCACCGTCAGCCCGCGCGCCGGGAATGCGGCGGTTGGGCCCCGGACGCTAGGATCATGGGTGATGAGCATCCCCGATGGGTCTGCAGCCACCGATTCCGTGATCGACATCGAGCGCGAGACCGACGACCAGCGTGCCGCTCGGTTCGAGCGCGATGCCATGGTGTACCTGGACCAGTTGTACGCAGCCGCGCTGCGCATGACCCGTAATCCTGCCGACGCCGAAGACTTGGTGCAGGACACCTACGTCAAGGCCTTTACCGCCTTCCACCAGTTCACGCCGGGAACCAATCTCAAGGCCTGGCTGTACCGGATCCTCACCAACACGTACATCAACGGCTACCGCAAGGCACAGCGGCAACCGCAACTGTCCGATGACCCGACGGTAGAGGACTGGCAGTTGGCCCGGGCCGAGTCCCACACCAGCACCGGTCTACGCTCAGCCGAGACCGAGGCCCTGGACGCGATGCCGGACTCAGTGGTGACCGAGGCGCTGGCGTCATTGTCGGACGACTTCCGGATGGCGGTGTTGCTGGCCGATGTCGAGGGATTCTCGTACAAGGAGATCGCCGAGATCATGGGCACCCCGATCGGGACCGTGATGTCGCGGTTGAACCGGGCTCGCGGACAACTACGTACCAAGCTACGCGAATACGCCGAGCAGGAGGGACTGATCGGGAGGCGCGATGACTGAGGCCTCGAGCGAGGAGCATCACCGAGAATGCAGCCTGGTCCTGGCCAGAATTCAAGAATTCCTCGACCACGAACTCGACGAAGCAACCGAGGACGCGATCCGCGAACACCTGGCGGCCTGTGAGCCATGCTTGGACCAGGCCGAGGTCTGGAGCGCAGTCCGGGCCCTGGTGCACCGGGCCTGCTTGCCGACCCCTGCCCCACCTGGCCTGGCCAGCCGGATTACGTTGCGGATCGCCAGTGTCCGAATCGAGCGTCACTGAACGGCGACGAAAGCCTGTAGGATGATCGCCTGTGCCCGCCGCGACGGCGGGATCGCCGTCGAGATGAGGAGAGATCCATGGGCAAGGGTGGACGCAAGCGCCGCTCCCGCCGTAAGAGCGCTGCGAACCACGGCAAGCGCCCCAACGCATAGCCGGCTGACGCGCCACGGAGTCGACGGATGCAGTCCCTGGCCCGGCTGGCCCAGGCGCACACCGACCTTGACCAGTCCGACATCGAGAGCCTGCAGGCCCTGGTCTCAGACTGGCACATCCTGGCTGACCTGTCCTTTTCGGACCTGATCTGCTGGGTTCCCGGTCACGACGACAACGAATTTTTCGCTGTTGCCCAGATCCGTCCGGTCACCGGTCCGACAGCCCTAGAGGACGATGTGGTCGGCGAGGTGATCAGCTATGAACCCGAACACCTGGTCACCGAGGCGTACCTGTCGCAGGTGATCTGCGAGACCAGCGACAACCAGCTGCAGGCGGGGATCCCGGTCGACGTCTGGGCGATCCCGGTAATGCGGGGCAGCCGTTGTATCGCAGTGCTGGAGCGTCACACCAACCAAATGGGGGTCCGGGCCCCGGGCGAGTTAGAGGACCAATACCTCGAGATCGCCGAGATCCTGTCTGACATGGTCTGGCGCGGGGACTTTCCCCCCGATCGGCCGGCGGGTGCCCGGCTGCCCCGGGTCGGGGAGGGGATTATCCGGATCGATCCGGACGGGTCCGTGCGGTACGCGAGTCCGAACGCCGTCTCCGCCTACCGGCGGCTCGGCCTGACCGGAGACCTGGTCGGTGAGCCGATCGTCGGCCTCACCCGTGGACTGTTACAGGACAAACCCACCGACCAGGCGCCCGCCACCCAGCTGCGGGACCGTAACGGGGCAGTAGTGGAGTTGGAGGGGGAACGAGCCAGCCTGACCGTACGGGTGGTGCCGCTGACCACCGCGGCTGGTTCGGCTGGGACCCTGCTGGTGCTGCGGGACTCGACGGAGTTGCGGCGTCGGGAGCGGCAACTGGTGACGAAGGACGCCACCATCCGCGAGATCCACCATCGGGTCAAAAACAATCTGCAGACTGTGGCTGCCTTGCTACGGCTGCAGGCTCGTCGGATCCAGTCCCGGGAAGGCACGATCGCCCTGCAGCACGCGATGAGCCGGGTACAGGCGATCGCGGTGGTGCACGAGACCCTGTCGCAGAGCTTCGACGGGGTCGTGGTCTTCGACGAGGTCATGGACCGGCTGCTGCGTTACGTGGGTGATCTGGCCGCTTCCCGGGGCAACGTCATCGCAGTCCGGATCGGTTCGTTCGGGCAGGTGCCAGCGGCCGCTGCGACCAGCCTGTCGCTAGTCTTGACCGAGCTCTGCCAGAACGCCATCGAGCACGGTCTGGGATCGGGTTCCGGGACCGTCACCGTGACTCCGACCCGCAGCAGTGACCGCCTGGTGATCGAGGTCTGCGACGACGGCCAAGGACTTCCGGAGGGTTTCACCCTGGAGCAGGTGGCTACCAGCAGCCTCGGTCTGTCGATTGTCAGCACCCTGGTCAGCGACCTCGCGGGTAGCTTCTCGCTGGGGCCTCGGCCGGATCAGGCCGGGTCTCGGGCCGTGGTGACGATCCCGCTCTAGGGCTGTTCAGCCCTGGCGGACCCGGGCCCGGGCGTTGCGTCGCTTCAAGGCGCGACGCTCATCCTCGCTCATCCCTCCCCAGACGCCATGATCTTGGCCGGCGTCCAGCGCCCACTGTAAACATTTGTCGCGCACCTGGCAGCGCGCGCAGACCCGCTTGGCCTCCTCAATCTGCAGCAGGGCCGGACCAGTGTTCCCGATCGGAAAGAACAGTTCGGGGTCTTCCGTCAGGCATGCGGCACGATTGCGCCAGTCCATTACTTGTGAACTCCTTGTCGGTCGGCAGGCGCCCTGTGAGGAGACGACCGACCAGCAGCCCTCGTCACCGGGGAAACCTTACAAGTGTAGGCATGTCAGGACCCTGGTGTCACTAGGCGAGGCCAGATTCGATCAGTTGGCCTGGATCCTGGGGTGAACTGGGCCCTCCGGTATGGCAGCGATCGGGCTAGTCTTCGTCATCGTCACGGGCTAGCCAGGTCGCCAACCGTTCGATCGGTGATTCCAGCTCGGGGTTCAGATCGACGAAGGTCCGCATCCGGTCAGCCAGCCAGGCCAGGGTGACGGTCTCTTCCCCACGCCGGGTCGCTAGTTCCTCTAGCCCACGGTCGGTGAAATACATCTCAGGCCTCCAGATCGTCACTCAGGGCGGACCGCAACAGCTGCGACTCCTGCGTCTCGTGCAGGTGGTGTGAACCGACCGAGGGTGCCGAGGCTGCCTCCCGGGTGTACGGGCGAAGCCGCAACTCGTAGTCGGGCAGGTATTGGCGTAGGGCCTTGGCCAGGTGCAGTTCCAGGAACCAGTATGCGCCCTGGTTGGCAGGTTCGTCTTGCACATACCGCACGTCGTGGACCTGGCGGTAGCGCTGCAGGATTGTCGCCAATTCCTCGGCCGGAAGCGGGTACAACCGTTCCAGCGGGATCACCGCTACCTGCCCGTCCAGCCCTAGCTTGGAACGCTGCGCCATCAGGTCCCAGCGAACCTTGCCCGAGCACAGGATTAGCCGTTCGACCGCAGCCGGGTCGTGGATTGTCGGGTCGTCCATGGCCGGCTGCCAGCGGCCGTGTTGGATCTCCTCCGGGGTCGACATCGCAGCCTTGTTCCGCAACATCGATTTCGGGGTCATAATCACCACCGGACGGTGCCAGTTCACGTAGGCGTGGGTCCGCAGCAGGTGGAAGTAGCTGGCCGGGGTTGACGGCTGACAGACCGCCAGGGCCTTCTCCGAGCACAATTGCAGCCACCGTTCGATCCGGGCGCTGGAGTGGTCAGGTCCCTGCCCCTCGTGGCCGTGCGGAAGCAGCAGCACAACTCCCGACTTCTGGGTCCACTTGGCTGCGGCCGAACTGATGAACTCGTCGGCGATGGTCTGGGCGCCATTAGCGAAGTCTCCGAACTGGGCTTCCCAGCAGACCAGGGCCTCCGGTGCCGCCACCGAATAGCCGTACTCGAAACCCATCGCCGCGTATTCGCTGAGCAGCGAGTCGTAGATGTCGAAGCGGGCTTGCCCGGCCGATAGGTGCCGCAGCGGCACCCAGGATTCGTTGCTGGACCGATCGACGATCGCGCCGAACCGCTGAGAGAAGGTACCCCGACGCGAATCTTGCCCGGTGACTCGTACCGGGCGGCCTTCCAGCAGCAAAGAACCGAAGGCCAGGGTTTCGGCCGTGGCCCAGTCCATCGGCCCGGTTCGGATCATCTCTGCGCGCCGCTGCAGCTGCGGCAGCACCTTCGGGTGGATCTGGAAGCCCTCCGGGACCTCGGTCAGCACCTCCGCGATCCGATTCATCATCTCCGAGGAGATTGTGGTGCCCACATTCGAGCCGAGCTTCGCCGGGTAGTACGGGACTTTGCGGTATTCCCTATCATCGTCCTGGCGGCTCTCGCGCAGATCCCGGAACACCTTCTCCAAACGGCTACGGAACTTTGCCGCGTACTCCTCTGCCTCTTCGGGGGAGATGTCACCGCGCCCGATCAGGGCATCGTTGTAGATCCTGCGGGTCGAGCGTTTCTGCTCGATCAGGTCGTACATCAGGGGCTGGGTGAAGCTCGGATCATCACCCTCGTTATGGCCGCGGCGTCGGTAGCAGACCAGGTCGATCACGACATCCTTGTGGAAACGCTGCCGGAACTCGAAGGCCAGCCGGGCCACCCGGAACACCGCGTCCGGGTCGTCTCCGTTGACGTGGAAGACCGGTGACTGAATCACCTTGGCCACATCGGTGCAGTACAGCGACGAGCGGGATTCGACCGGGGCCGTAGTGAAGCCGATCTGGTTGTTCACAACCAGGTGAATCGTGCCACCGGTCTTGTAGCCGCGCAGCTGGGACATTTGCAGGGTCTCGTAGACCACACCCTGACCGGCGAAAGCCGCGTCGCCGTGCAGCAGGATCGGCAGGACAGGGTGTTTGAGTTCGTTGTCGGAGCGGTCTTGTTTGGCGCGGGCGATCCCTTCCAGCACCGGGTTCACCGCCTCCAGATGGGACGGGTTGGCCGCCACTGAGGTCACGATCCGCCGATTGGTGGAGGAGACGAATTCGCCCTCCGCCCCGAGGTGGTACTTGACGTCGCCGCTGCCCTGGGTCGAGAGCGGGTCCATCCGACCTTCGAATTCTCGGAAGATCTGCCCGTACGACTTGCCCACGATATTGGCCAGCACATTCAGCCGGCCCCGGTGCGGCATCCCGATCGCCACCTCATCGAGCCCGGCATCGGCGGCCTGCTCGCAGATCTCGTGCAGGGCCACGATCATCGACTCGCCACCCTCGAGTGAGAACCGCTTCTGGCCGATGAATTTGGTCTGCAGGAAGGTCTCGAAGATCTCCGACTCGTTGAGATTGTCGAGGATCCGCAGGTGTTCGGCGTGCGACAGCGGGACCGTCGGACGTTCCAGCCGCTCCTGCAACCAGGACCGCTCCTCGACATCGGCGATGTGCATGTACTCCACGCCGACCGAGCGGCAATAGGCATCGCGCAGCACCTCCCAGGCGTCGCGCAGCGTCATCTGGGAGCGTTGACCGCCCAGGTTCCCGACCGGGAAATGCCGGTCGAGGTCCCAAATCGTCAGCCCATGGGTCTGCAATTCCAGGTCCGGGTGGCTGCGCAGCCGATAGATGAGCGGGTTGATGTTCGCCGTCAGGTGCCCCAAGGTCCGGTATGAGTTAATGAACTCCATGACCCGGGCCTGCTTGTCGAGCGCGTCGGAGCGCGAGACGAAGATGTCGGTGTTCCAGAGTAGCGGCGCATACGGGATTCGTAGCGAGGTGAAGATCTCATCGTAGAAAGCATGCTGGCCGAGCAGTAACTGTTCCATGGCCCGCAGGAATTCCCCGGACTGGGCGCCCTGGATCACGCGGTGGTCGTAGGTGGAGGTGAGAGTCATCACCTTTGAGATGCCCATCTCGTTGAGTCGCTCCGAGGCGGTGCCGGCGAAGCCGGGGGCGTAGTCGATCGACCCGACCCCGAGGATCAGGCCCTGGCCCGGCATCAGGCGTGGGATCGAGTGGTGGGTGCCGATCCCGCCGGGATTGGTTAAGGTCGCGGTGGTCCCGGCGAAGTCGTCCACGGTGAGAGCATTCGCGCGGGCCTTGCGGACCAGGTCCTCGTAGGCGTGCCAGAACTGGCCGAAGGAGAGCTGTTCGCAACTGAGGATGGTGGGCACCAGGAGCTGGCGGGTACCGTCGGGCTTGACCAGGTCGATCGCCAGTCCGAGGTTGACGGTGCCCGGCTGGACCGCGGTCGGTTTGCCATCCACCACCGCGTACGAGACGTTCATTGCGGGCACCATGCCTAGGGCCTTCACCATCGCGTAGCCGATGATGTGGGTAAAAGAGACTTTGCCGCCGATGGTCTGACGCAGGTGCCGGTTGATCATGGTGCGCAGATCAATGACCAGTTTCATCGGGATCGTGCGGACCGAGGTGGCAGTGGGGATCTCGAGCGAGGTCTCCATGTTCCTGGCGGTCCGCAGCGATGCCCCACGCAGCACCGAGCGTTGCGGCTGTTCGTTGGCCGGCGCCGGGCGGCGGGCGAAGCTGGGAGCCTCGGCGGGCAGGTACGAATCAGCCGGCTGCGAGGCCAGCGAGGTCGGCTTGGTGGGCAGGTATGAGGCGGCCCGCGCAGCCAGCGAGGTCGGCTTGGTGGGCCGTGAGGCTGACCCAGACGGCCGAGACGTAACGATCGGCATGGCCGGCGGCTGGGCGGTAGGTTTCGGCGCGGTCTGGGCTGGAGCAGCGCTCACAGCCGCCGACGTGTCCGGTGTGCTGATGGCCTGCGCGTGACGAGTGGTCGGTGTGCCGGTGGCCGCGGCTGGGGGAGCGGCGGCAGGAGCCGGTGATCGTGTCGGTCTCGGCTGGGTCGTGGCTGGTTCCTGGGCTATGGTCTCGGCCCGCTTCTGGAAGAACGTCACCCAGGCCGCGTCGACGCTGTCAGGGTCGTGCTGGTAGCGCTCGAACATCTCGTCGATCAACCAGTCATTGGCCCCGAAGTCACGAGACCGGGAAGGGTCCTGGTGCGGCTGGATTGCCACGATTCCTCGAATCAGCTAGCCGTCCGGGCGGCCCTCGCCCAGACCACCCCCTCAGGCTAGCGAAAGAACCCGGGTCCTACGACGTTGTCGGGGACGGGCGGCGGCTGTGGTACCAGGCCAGACCGACAACGATAATCGTCGCCGCCAGCAGCCCGGTGTTACGCAATACCAGGACCGAGGTCCCGAAGGCTCCCGGCGGCGAGCTGATGATCTCGCCGTACCGGATCGGGTAGACCACCTGGGTGGCACAAGCCAGCAGACAGGCGCCGAACGCCACTAGCAGTGGCCACCGCGCCGGCGCCTGATCATCGGGGCCAGCCAGTACGGCGCAGACCGGCCCTCCCAGCCACAGCAGGTACTGCGGGCTGAGGGTCTTGTTGGTGACGATCATCACCAGGATCGTGGCCAGCATCACCAGCGCCACGGTACGGGTGCTGCGTTCGCCGAGCCGGATCGTGCGCCACCCGAGGAGCGCGATCAGGCCCAGCCCGACCAGGAATCCCAGATCCGCTACCCGCAGGGCGGTCGTCACTGCCGGGCCGGTGATCTCGTAGGCGTTGAAGCGTGACATCGCGACCTGCCAGCCGCTGCCGAAGACCCGGGCGTACATCAGGGGGGTGGCCGCCACCGACTCCACCTGCAGGCCACGATCAGACTGCCATGTCAACGGCGAGACCAGCCGGTTCCAGCCGCCCGCCACCAGGCTGGCGGCGGCCAAGGACACCCCAGTGACTAGGAAACCGATCATGCTGGCCCGGCGTCGCCGGCCCCGGCCCAGCAGCGGCAACACCAGCAGCGCCGGCCAGAGCTTGAGCGCCGCGCCACAGGCGACCAGCGTCCCGGCCAGCCCCGGCCGCCGGTGGACCAGCAGGGCCCCGGCGCCGGCCAGCACCGCCGGGGCCATGTCGAACCGGAAATAGGCCAGTGGTCCCAGCGCGGTGACAAAGCAGATCCACCCCAGAACCGCCAGCTCCCGCCTGCGGCCACCGTGGCGCCACAGCAGATGTGTCCAGGCGGCGTCCAACAGCACCATCAAGGCGGCAAAGCCCCAAACGAAGGCGCCCGGATCAGCCTGGGTGATCAGCCGCAGCAGGTTCATCGCCCAGGCGACCGGGGTGGGGTACTCCACCAGGGTTGCCGACCAGGAACCGGGCTGGGATACCTGGTCGGCGTAATAGTGGACGTCTCCGACGATGTAGGAGCTGGTAGTCCGCCAGACGTAGCCGAGCAAGGCCCGAGACAGCGCCCAGAACGCGGCCCAGGCCCAGCCTGAGCCCAGCACCGCGCGGATCCGGCTCATGGGCGACTTCCACGGATCTCGCGGCGCCGGTGGGCGCGCGAATCGGTGGTTCGGCGCAGGGTCCGCCAGACCAGCCGGGCCAGGGTCACGGTGAACCAGGCCATGGCGGCATTACGGGCCACCAGGATCGCAGTGGCGACCGGCAGCAGCGGACCACCGTGGATCAACGGCTCGTACAGGATCGGGTAGACCAGCTGGGTGCCGAGGGTGAGCCCCAGCACCCAGATCGTCACAGCCCGCAGCTGAGACCAGCTCGGGGTCTGTTGCTCAGCGCCGGGCTGGCCAGCGGCGACCAGCACCGCCGCCAGCGGACCACCTAGCCAGATCATGTACTGCGGGCTGAAGGTCTTGTTGGTCACGATCGTGACCAACACCACCAGCAGCATCAGCAGCCCAGCGTCCACCACGCTGCGCTCAGCGCGTGCCAGCCACAGCAGGTAGCTGCCGACCAAGGCCGCGATCCCGATCACGGTGGCCACGTTCGCCGCTGTCAGCATCGGACCGACCCCGGCTCCAGAGATCTCGAAGGCCTGCCAGCGTGAGATCGCCACCTGGTACTGCTCAGGCGCGAGGCAGCGGACCAGCATCACCCCGGTCGCCCAGATGGACTCCACCTGCAGCCCGCGCCCGGACTGCCAGGTCAAGGGGGACATCAGCCGGCCCCAGCCGGCCCACCCCCACGAAACCCCGGCTAGGGCGATGCCGACGCCCCAGAACCCGGCGCTGGCGCGCAGCTGGGAGCGACGGTCTGCCCCGAGCAGGGCCGGCCACAGCAGGGCCGGCCACAATTTGACCGCGGCGCCCAAACCGACCAGGACGCCTGAACCGGCTGGGCGGCGGCGCAACAACCCCAGTACCGCCCAGCCGGCCAGCACCGCCGGAATCAGATCGAACCGCATGTACGTGATCGGCCCCATCAGCGTGGTGAACAGCACCCAGAAGCCGAGCGCAAAGCGACGTCGTTCGCCCCCAGCCCGCCATAACGAGACCGCGAACAACAGGTCCAGCAGCAGCAACGAGACGATGAAGACGACCACGAAGACCGGGCGGGAAGCCTCTGGTGCGCTGGACCACATGCCCGCCAGCAGCCGCGACAGCCCGTACGGCAGCGACAACAGCCAGACCACCGGGGTGGGGTACTCGATCAGAGTCTCGGCCGGGGTCCGCTGACCGGTCCACATCAGGTTCAGTCGCTGCCAGTAGTAGAGGACATCCCCCTGGGTGGTGAGCGAGAAGAACCACCAGATCCCGAAGATCATTATGCGAGCCACGACCCAGACCAGTGCGGCAATGCGCCAGGAATGGGCAGGGGCGACGGTGGTCACAGATCTCCTCGAGATGGCGTCGGCGCTGCCAGAACAGCGCCCCCGGCAGGATTCGAACCTGCGCTCCCGCCTCCGGAGGGCGGCGCTCTATCCCCTGAGCTACGGGGGCCAGCGTGCTGGCGCCACGAAGAACCTTAGCAGTGTTTGATCGCCCTTGCTGCGCGAGGGCTGTATCCGACGCCCTTGCCTTCGCGAGGGTGGTGTCATCGACTTGCCGGTCTTCACTACCTCACGAGAAGGTCGTTGGGGTGGTCGTTCGTCGAGACCACGCCTTGCGCAGATCGTCGGGCTTATCTGATAGCCCTCGTCTGAACGGACAGGTGAGTGACGACAGGCTCCGACCTGGCACAGTTTCGACCATGAGCCATATGCATGTCGCCGGATCCCTGCACGCGGATGCGGTCGCCGCCAAGCCGCAGTGGCTGACGCTTCCCGACGATGTCAACGTCCTCGACGGGCGACTCTGGTCGGCCAACGTCCGCCGGGGCCCGGGCGGGGTGCTGGAACTGGCCGGGCTGGGGGTGGACTCCGTCGTCGAGCAGACCGGGACCCCCGTGTACGCGGTTGACGAGGCGGACTTCCGGACCCGGGCTCGAGGCTTCCGGGAAGCCTTCGCCGGCTGGGACGTCTACTACGCCGGGAAATCCTTCCTGACTACCCGGGTCGCCGGCTGGGTGGCCGAGGAGGGACTCTGTCTTGATGTCTGTAGTGGCAATGAATTGGCGGTGGCTCTGCGTGGCGGGATGGAGCCGGCCCGGATCGGGATGCACGGCAACAACAAGAGCAATGCTGAACTGCGGTACGGCATCGAATCGGGGGTCGGGCGGATCATCGTCGACTCGTTGGACGAGATCGGGCGCCTGGAACAGATTCTGCAGGACACCGATCGAACCGTCTCGGTGCTGGTACGGGTGACGACCGGGGTCGAGGCGCACACCCATGATTACATCGCCACCGCCCACGAGGACCAGAAGTTCGGCTTCTCGATCCTGGGCGGGCAGGCCCTGATGGCGCTGGTCCGGTGCCTGCAGAGCCCGCGTCTGGAACTAGTGGGGATCCACTCCCACATCGGCAGTCAAATCTTCGACACCAGCGCCTTCGAGGTGGCAGCCCGGCGCACGATGCGACTGATGAATCAGTTCCGCCAGGCTACCGGGACCGACCTGCCGGAGCTGGATCTGGGCGGCGGCTTTGGGATCGCATACACCAGCGGGGATTCCCCGGCCACCGCTGAGCGGCTCTCGCGGGACCTGCGCGAGATTGTGGACCACGAACGACGCGGTTATGGGTTGGCTGAGCCGCGGTATTCGATCGAGCCGGGACGGGCGATCAGCGGCCCAGCAGCGATGGCGATCTACACCGTCGGCACGGTCAAGGTGGTGGACCTGGAAGGCGGCGCTCAACGGGTGTACGTCAGCGTCGATGGCGGGATGAGCGACAACATCCGCCCCGCCCTGTACGCCGCCGAGTACTCTGCGGTGCTGGCCGGCCGGGCCTCGGCCGCGGCACCGGTCCTATGCCGGGTAGTCGGTAAGCACTGCGAAGGCGGTGACATCCTGGCCCGCGACGTCTTCCTGCCCGGCGACATCCGGCCCGGTGACCTGGTCGCGATCCCGGGCTGCGGCGCGTACTGCCGGGCCATGGCCTCGAACTACAACATGCTGACCAGGCCACCGGTGGTCTCGGTGCGCGACGGGGAATTGACCACACTGCTGCGACGAGAGACCTTGGACGACTTGCTGGCCCTCGACGTGGGTTGGGGCGCCAGCTCTCGGGACGCGTGATCGTCGGGTCACCGGGACCTGGCATCCCAAACAGTGTGAGCCGTCGCCGGGGATGGAATCCGGTACGTCAAGATGGGCCCGTGCAAAACGACGTGAGGCCAGTGAAGGTGGCCCTGCTGGGGTGTGGAGTGGTCGGCTCGCAAGTGGCGCGGTTGCTGCTCGAGACCGGCGATGATTTGCAGGCCCGGATCGGGGCACCGGTCGACCTGGTCGGGATCGGGGTCCGCCACCCCGACTCGGAACGGGAAGGGCTGGACCGGTCGCTGATGACCGGCGACGCCGAGGCCCTGGTCCGCGGCGGGGCGGATGTGGTGATCGAGGTGATCGGCGGAGTGGAACCGGCTCGGTCTCTGCTGCTGGCCGCGATCGAGTCGGGATCCTCGGTGGTCACCGCCAATAAGGCGCTGCTGGCGGCGCACGGCCCGGAATTGTACGAGGCGGCTGAGCGCCGGGGAGTGGACCTGTACTTCGAGGCCGCGGTAGCCGGGGCGATCCCGATCATCCGGCCGCTGCGTGAGTCGTTGGTGGGCGACGAAATCACCCGGGTAATGGGAATCGTGAACGGTACCACCAACTACATCCTCGACCAGATGACGACCCAGGCGGTCTCTTTCTCAGAGGCGCTTGCCGAGGCCCAGGCGCTGGGCTTCGCCGAGGCCGACCCGACCGCCGACGTTGAGGGATACGACGCCGCCGCGAAGGCGTCGATCCTGGCCAGCCTGGCCTTCCATACCGAGGTGGCCGGCGCGGACGTACACCGCGAAGGCATCACGACCCTGACCCGAGAAGATATCGAGGCTGCCCGGAACCTCGGCTGCGTGGTGAAGCTACTCGCGGTAGCGACCATGGTCGGGGAGCAGGAGGAACTGGTCTCGGTCCGGGTCCACCCGGCGATGGTGCCGACCACTCACCCGTTGGCCTCGGTCCATGGCGCGTACAACGCGATCTTCGTGGAATCCCGCAACGCCGGCCGGCTGATGTTCCTCGGGCCTGGGGCCGGCGGGCAGCCCACCGCCTCGGCAGTGATGGGGGACCTGGTGACGGTGGCCCGGAACCGGATCCGCGGCACCCACGGGCCGGCCATGTCGACCTATCGGCGCTGCGGGGTGGCCCCGATCGCGGAGGCCACCACCTCGTATTACCTGGCCCTGATGGTCAAGGATCAGCCCGGGGTGCTGGCCAAGATCGCCGCCGTCTTCGCCAAACACGGGGTATCAATCCAGGCCGTACGCCAGGAGCGGGGGGCCGAACAGGACGAGGCGCGGCTCGGGATCATGACCCACCTAGCCCGGGACGCCCAGGTTGCCGACACGGTGGCCGAGTTGAAGACCTCCCCGGCCGTGGGACGGATCCGGTCGATGCGGGTGGAGGGCCAGTGAGCGAGGATTTGCGCCCGGAGATGGTCTGCCTGGACCTGGAGGGGGTCCTAGTTCCTGAGATCTGGGTTGGCCTGGCCGAGCGGACCCAGATCCCGCAGCTGCGTCGGACCACGCGCGATGAACCCGACTACGACGTCTTGATGCGCTACCGGCTGGATCTGCTGGAGCAGCACCGGCTCGGACTGGCCGACATTACGGCCGTGATCGCCGACCTGGACCCGTTGCCGGGGGCGGTCGACATGCTGGGCTGGCTGCGGGAATCCTTCAGCGCGGTGGTGATCCTGTCAGACACTTTTGTCGAATTCGCCCACCCATTGCTGCGCAAGCTGGGCTTTCCAGCCCTGTTCTGCCACAGCCTGGTGGTCGAGGACGATCGGATCACCGGCTACCGGCTGCGGATGCCGGACCAGAAACGAGCCTCGGTACAAGCTTTCCAGGGTCTCGGGATGCGGGTGCTGGCCGCCGGAGATTCGTACAACGACACCAGCATGCTGTTGGCGGCCGACGCCGGGATCCTGTTCGACCCGCCCAGCACGGTGGTGGCCGACTTCGGCGACCGGCTCCCGGTCAGCTACGGCTATCCCGCCCTGCGGGACGCGCTGCGCCAGGCCTCGACGCGACTGATCTGAGTCCCGCGCCCGCGTCAGCGGCCGGCCAGTTCGCGATAGCCGGACTCGGACGAGTCGCGCAGGAACTGGACGCAACGGGCCGCCTCGTCGGTCTCGCCGATCCGGTCGGCCGCCAGCGCCAGGACCCATAGCGCTCTCAGGAATCCCCGGTTCGGCTGGTGCTCCCAGGGCACCGGGCCAGAACCGCGCCAGCCATTACGGCGCAGCGTATCCAGTCCGCGGTGATAACCGGTCCGGGCATAGGCGTACGCCGCGATGTCGGATCCGCTCGTCTGCTGCCCCAGCGCCTGCTCGGCCAGTACCGCCCAGGCCAGGCAGGAGGCTGGCCGGCGGCGGGCCTCGTCAGTGGCCTGCGATGCTGCCAGGTCTGGATCGACACCATCGTCGGGTAAGAGCGTTGGTGCGGCCTGATCAGCGAGCAAGTTACGTTTGGGCTCGGGCAGGCTCATGCCGCAGAGAATATCTCCGTCCCCCCGCTTGGGCAGCTGTTCGGGCCAGCCGCATGCGGGTGAAGCCGCGCCGGCCGGGAAACCGGCCGGGCGCTGGGAACTGGATCCGATCCAGTGCTAGGATGATCTCGATCACGGGGGCTCTCCCCACGAAAAGCGCTTCGCAGGCCGAGCGCGGCAGTAGCCGAACAGACATCATGTGACGTCCGGGCCTGAGGGATGTTCAAACGCCTGGGTGATGAGGTGTGCCGTATGTCTGCGGCCAGACCCAGGCCGTCACGACGGAAGGAAGTCCGTGACCGACACGCCTGCCACGAGCCTCGACGGCATGCTGCTCTCGGAGCTGAAGCAGCTCGCCAGCTCGATCGGTCTCAAGCGCACAACGGGGATGCGTAAGAGCGAGCTAGTAAACGCGATCCGAGCTGCCCAGCAGCCGAAAGCGAGCACCAGCGCCGAAACTCACCCGCACCTCGAGCCGCCCGCTTCACGGGTGGCAAGGCGACCCGCCGGCGCTCCGGACGAGCAGCCGACCCTGACCGACGCCAGTCCGCGTCCAGCTGAGGCCATGGCCTCCCCAGAGCCCGTGACTGCCTCGGCCGAGCCGGTGGCTCCGCAGGAGCGTCAGTCGGATCAGCCAGCCGGTGAGTCCTCCACCTCAGATGAGGTGGGTGCTCGACTGGCGGCGCTCGGCCTGGACGGGGGCGACGGCGACCGCCGTTCCCGGCGCCAACGCAACCGGACCGAGACCGATTCCGGGGAGGCTCGCGCCGATCAGCCCGGCGCTGAGGCCGAGGATCATCCTGCGGCCCGCGCCGATCAGCCTGCGCCGCGGATCGACACCGAGGAGGAGGGCGGCGGAGGGCGGCGCGGTCGGCGGCGACGCAACCGTGACCGTCAAAACCGGCGCCAACGTGGCGGGCAGGGGATCGACCGTTACGACGCCGAGCCGATCGTCGCCGAGGGTGATGTCCTGGTCCCGGTACGCGGGATCCTCGATGTACTCGACAACTACGCCTTCGTTCGGACCGGTGGCTACCTGCCGGGCCCCCACGATGCGTACGTGTCGCTGTCGATGGTGCGCCGCTACGGGCTGCGTAAGGGTGATGTGGTCACCGGCCAGATCCGCCAGCCACGCGAGGGGGAACGCAAGGAGAAGTTCAACCCGCTGGTGGCACTGGAGACCGTCAACGGGGCCGAGCCGGAATCGGCCCGCAACCGTCCCGAGTTCAACAAGTTGACCCCGCTGTACCCGCAGCAGCGGCTGAAGCTGGAGACCTCCGCGGTTAACATGATTGGCCGGATCATCGACCTGGTGGCCCCTATCGGCAAGGGGCAGCGGGGGCTGATTGTTTCCCCGCCGAAGGCCGGCAAGACCATGATCATGCAGTCGATCGCGAACGCGATCACGACCAACAACCCCGAGGTGCACCTGATGGTGGTCTTGGTCGACGAACGCCCCGAGGAGGTCACCGATTTTGAGCGGACGGTCTCCGGCGAGGTGATCGCGTCGACCTTCGACCGGCCCGCCGACGATCACACCACGATCTCCGAACTGGCCATTGAGCGGGCCAAGCGGCTGGTGGAGGCCGGCAAGGACGTGGTGGTGCTGCTGGATGGGATCACCCGCCTGGGCCGGGCGTACAACCTGGCCGCTCCGGCCTCGGGCCGGATCCTGTCCGGTGGTGTCGACTCGGCCGCGCTGTACCCGCCGAAGAAATTCTTCGGGGCGGCCCGCAACATCGAAGATGGTGGTTCGCTGACGATCCTGGCCACAGCGCTGATCGAGACCGGCTCCAAGATGGATGAGGTGATCTTCGAGGAGTTCAAGGGCACCGGCAACATGGAGTTGCGGCTGCGTCGAGACCTGGCCGACAAGCGGATCTTCCCGGCGATCGACGTGGACGCCTCCGGCACCCGGCGTGAGGAATTGTTGCTGGGCCGTGAAGAATTGGCGATCATCTGGAAACTGCGGCGGGTGCTGTCGGGGATGGAAACCACGGCCGCGGTCGAGATGCTGCTGAAGCAGATGCGCAAGACCAGCTCGAACCACGAATTCCTGGTCCAGATCAGCCGGACCACGCCGAACTAGTCACGGATCCGAGACGTCGACCCGTACTGAATCCGGGGTGACACGGTGCTGGCCGTAGCTCCCGAGGTTTACCTAGAGTGCCTGTTACCGGTAACATGACGGTTCATACGCCGCCCCGGTAGCGGACGCCGCAGTTGGCAGACCAAGGAGCACATCGTGAACGACACCAAGATCATCCCGGACCTCTCTGCGTCGACTATCTGGTTCCTGGTGGGTAGTCAGGGGCTCTACGGCGAGGACGTCCTGCAGCAGGTGGCCGCGCAGTCCCAACACGTGACGCAGGTTTTGAACGCCGCCGATGACATCCCAGTACGGGTGCAGTGGCGTCCGGTCCTCACTGACACCGAGGCCATCGTGCAGGCGATGCTGGAGGCTAACGCGGATCCGCATGTCGTCGGCGTCATCACGTGGATGCACACTTTCTCGCCGGCCAAGATGTGGATCCGGGGGCTCGGTGCGCTGCAGAAGCCGCTGCTACACCTGCACACCCAGGCCAATATCACCCTGCCGTACGCGGACATCGACTTCGACTTCATGAATCTCAATCAGTCGGCGCACGGCGATCGGGAGTACGGCTACATCCTTTCCCGCCTCGCGGTGGCCAGGAAGTCGGTCATTGGCCACGCCAGCGACCCCCGGGTGGCCCGCGAGATCGGTACCTGGGCGCGGGCCGCGGCGGCTCTGGCCGAAGCCCGCGGCATGCGCATCGCCCGCTTTGGTGACAACATGCGATATGTCGCCGTCACCGAGGGCGACAAGACCGCTGCTGAGGCCGACTTCGGCGTCGCGGTCAATACCTGGCCGGTGAACGAACTCGTCGAACGGGTAGACCACGCGGACCCGGCCCTCGTAGACGAGGTCCTCGCTGACTACGACGAGAGGTACGACGTCGCGCCGCCACTGCGCAAGGGTGGGCCCCGCCGCGACTCGCTGCGCTACGCCGCAGCCCAGGAAGTGGCGCTGCGAAGCTTCCTCCAGGAAGGCGGGTTCACAGCCTTCACCGACACTTTTGAGGACCTCGGCGGTCTCCAACAGCTGCCTGGTATCGCGGTACAGCGCCTGATGAGCGATGGTTACGGCTTCGGCGCCGAGGGGGACTGGAAAACTGCTCTCCTGGTACGCATCGCATCCGTGATGGGAGCCGGGTTGCCCGGCGGGGCATCGCTGATGGAGGACTACACCTACGACCTGACCCCGGGTGCCGAGGTGATCCTGGGCGCCCACATGCTGGAGGTCTCTCCCGCATTGACGACCAGCCGTCCGCGCCTAGAGATCCACCCGCTGGGAATCGGTGGGCGTGAAGACCCCTGCCGGCTGGTGTTCACAGCGGATCCCGGTCCGGCGGTTGTGGCCGCCCTCTCGGATGTTGGTCCCCGATTCCGGCTCGTGGTGAACTCGGTGGACCTCATCGAGCCCACGGCAGACCTGCCCAGGCTTCCCGTCGGCCGCGCCCTGTGGCGGCCCCGTCCGGACTTCGTGACGTCCGCGAAATCCTGGCTTACCGCCGGAGCAGCGCACCACACCGTCATGACCACCGCCGTCACCGCCGACGTCTTCGTCGACTTCGCCCGGATGGTTGATGTGGAGATCGCGTTGATCGACGAACACACCACCGTGGCCGACTTCGAGCGTGGCCTGCGTCTGGAGGCTTCGGCCAGGGGTCTGCGCTGACCGGGGGATAAATTGTGAGGCCCCCGATTTCATATCTCGGGGGTCTTACCACCGTCTAGTATGCTCTGCTCGTCACATGGTGATGGAGATCAGGAGAGTGCATGCCAGCGCCGAACCGGGGGCGGCTCAACATCCGGGAAGTGGCCAGGCGCGCTGGTGTGTCACACATGACGGTCTCCCGGGTGATCAACGGCAGCGCGAACATCAGCCCCGAGACCCGTGCCCACGTCCAGGCCATCCTCGATCAGCTCGGTTTTCAGCCCAATGCCATGGCCCGGGGCCTGGCGCAGGGTCGTTCGCGGCAGGTCGGGCTGTTGATCGAGTCGTCCTCGCACTACGGGCCGATGAGCACGCTGCGCGCCATGGACGTGGCTGCCCGCAGCGCGGGCTATGCATCTCTCAGCTTCACGGTAAAGTCTGGATCGACCGCGGAGATGCGCGAGGGCCTCGACAGCCTGACCGCGCATGATGTAGCGGGTCTGGCGATCATCACCTCCCGAGTTACGACTCTCGCCTGGCTGAGCGGGCTGAGGCTTCCCCGGGCAACCGTGCTCCTGGGGTCGCCGCCTTTGGACCCTGCCGACCCCGCTGAACGGACCGACCTCGGCCGGGTGTGGATCGACCAGCAGCGAGGCAGCCGCCTCGCCGTCGAGCACCTCATCGCCGCAGGCCACCGGGTGATCGGCCATCTTGCAGGACCTTCTGACTGGTTCGACGCGCAGTGGCGGCATACCACGTGGGAAGCATGTCTGAACGACGCCGGACTCACGGTGCCGCCCGTCGCCATGGGGGACTGGCATGCCCAGTCGGGATTCGAGGCCAGCGATGAGTTGCTGCAGATCCCAGACCTGACGGCGGTCTTTGCCGCGAACGATCAGATGGCCCTCGGCCTTATCCACGGGCTTTCTCGGCGGGGTGTTCGGGTGCCGGAGGACATCAGCGTCGTCGGATTCGATGACCAACCCGATTCCGGCCACTTCCTGCCCCCGCTGACCACCGTGCACCAGGACTTCGAGACCCTGGGGGATGCGGGTATCACTGCCTTCCTGGCCCAGCTGGACGGTGCCGGCGATGGCGTACGGCACCACGTCGAACCACACCTTGTAGTTCGATCCTCAACTCGGCCCGTACTGTCTCGGTAGTCATCGCCGACGCGACGACGCTCTCCGGGAAAGCGGGCTGCTCAGAGGTGGTCCACCGCTGCCCGTTCGATGGCCAGCCCGTGCTGGTAGCGGTCCAGGAAGACCTGGAACCCGGCGACGTCTTCGGGATCAGGACTGACAGTCTCCACTTCAACGTCGGCGAATACCTTCTCCTGAAGGTAGTCCGAAAGCGATTGCTCACCAGAACGACCACAGCCGAAGGCCGCCAGCAGGGCCATGCCCCAGGCGCCGCCCTCGGCCGCAACCTTGCCGACCGACACCGGCGTGTCGATGGCCGCCGCCAGCATGCGCTGGCCGACCCCTGCAGTCTTGAAGAAACCGCCGTGACCGAACATCGACACGAGCTCGATCCCCTCAGCCGTGAGCGCATCCATGCCGATGCGCAGCGTCGCCAGCATCGAGTAGAGCTGAGCACGCATGAAATTACCCAGGCTGAGGTGGCTGTCCGGGGTCCGAGTGAACAAGGGACGGCCTTCCTCCATCCCCGTGTTGTGCTCTCCGGACAGGTAGTTGTAGGCGAGCAGACCTCCTGCGTCCGGGGCACCCGTCGCTGCGGCCTGGAAAAGGGCCTCGAACACCGCCGAGGTCTCGCAGGCTCCGGTGATGGTCTGGGCGAATTCGGTGAACAGCCCCGCCCAGGCATCGAGCTCGCTGGCACCGTTGTTGCAGTGCACCATTGCGACCGGGTCGCCTGCGGGCGTGGTCACCAGGTCTAATTCGTTGTGACGACGGCTCAATTCCCGATCGAGCACCACCATGGCGAAGATCGACGTGCCGACGCTGATGTTGCCGGTGCGCGGCGCTACCGCATGAGTGGCGACCATCCCAGTCCCGGCATCACCTTCCGGCGGGCACATCGGGATACCGGGCTGCAGGGTGCCTGAGGGGTCGAGGAGCAGGGCGCCGGCTGCGGTGAGCTCGCCAGCGGTGTTGCCAGCCGCCGCCACCTGCGGCAGTAGATCCACGAGTGGTCGGGTGAATCCGTGCCCGGCCACCATCTCGGCGAACTTTGCCAGGCGTGCTGCGTCATAGTCACCGGTGGCCGAGTCGATGGGGAACATGCCGCTGGCATCCCCGACCCCGAGTACCCGTTCGCCGGTCAGTTTCCAGTGGACGTACCCGGCCAGGGTGGTCAGGTGCGCGAGCCGGCTGAGGTGCTCCTCGCCGTTGAGGACGGCCTGGTACAGGTGGGCGGCGCTCCAGCGCATCGGGATGTTGATGTCGAGGACGTCGCTGAGCTCCTGGGCTGCCGGTCTAGTGCTGGTGTTGCGCCAGGTGCGGAAAGGTGTTAACAGCTGACCCTCCTGATCGAAGGCCAGATAGCCGTGCATCATCGCGGAGATGCCGAGTCCACCGAGCGTCCGTACCTGGACGCCGTAGCGTTGCATCACCTGCGCGGTGAGACTGGCGTAGCAGGCCTGGAGCCCTTCGATGACCGCTTCCAGCGGGTACGTCCAGACCCGGTCGACGAAGTGGTTCTCCCAGGTTCTGCTGCCCGAGGCCAGAACGCGATGCCGGTCATCGATGAGGACGGCTTTGATGGTGCTGGAACCGAATTCGATGCCCAGGGTGGTACGGCCCTCCTCAATGGCTGCAGCTGATGGTGAGGTGTGGCCGATCATCGGTGATCCCTTCGTCGTTGTGATACCTCTATGATAGTATGTTACCGGTAACATACCGAAGGGAAGGACCCCGATGACCCCACACCCACCCGGCCCTGTCGCTGGTATTCCAGCAGAGCTTCGTGAGACGGTCGCGGAAATCAAGGCCCAGGTGGCCGCCTTGCACGCGGAACTGCCGCGCAACAACCTCGTGGTCTGGACGGCGGGCAACGTATCGGCTCGAGTACCCGGCGCCGACCTGCTCGTCATCAAGCCCTCTGGCGTGAGCTATGACGAGCTGACCCCGGAGGCGATGGTGGTCTGCGACTTCGACGCCAACCTCGTCGAGGGCCACCGCAACCCGTCCTCCGACACCGCTGCCCACGCCTACGTGTACCGCCATCTACCCGAGGTCGGCGGTGTCGTCCACACGCATTCCGACTACGCCACCGCCTGGGCTGCCCGTCAGGAGCCGATTCCTTGCGTTCTTACCATGATCGCCGACGAATTCGGCGGTGAGATCCCCGTCGGGCCGTTCGCGATCATCGGTGACGACTCTATTGGCCGAGGCATTGTCGAGACGTTGCGGTCGAGTCGTTCCCGGGCCGTCCTGATGGCCAACCATGGGCCCTTCACCATCGGCCGTGATGCCAGGGACGCGGTCAAAGCAGCCGTCATGGTCGAGGACGTCGCCCGCACTGTTCACCTGGCACGACAGTTGGGCGAGCCGAAACCCATCGCCCCCAGCGACATCGACAAGCTCTTCGAGCGCTACCAGAACGTATACGGCCAACACTGAGTCAGGTATTCGCTGCCGGGGACACTGAGGTCCTCCCAGGTGACCGAGGCCCGGTCCTCGCGGCGCCATGTGAAAGGCAATCTCATGCACCAGAACACCACACACATCTCTACCCGGTTCATCTATTTCTTCGGCGCCTTCGGGGGTATCCTTTTCGGATACGACATCGGGGTGATGACTGGAGCCCTGCCATTCCTCCAAAGTGATTGGAACGTCAAAGACGATGCGGCTCTGACCGGCTGGATCACCTCCGGCGTCATGTTCGGCGCCATCTTCGGCGGTGCGTTGGCCGGGCAGATGTCGGATCGGCTCGGACGCCGTCGCATGATCTTGATGTCGGCGGTATTCTTCGTGGTCGGCTCGGTGCTGGCGGCATTCTCACCACACGGCGGCACGTACTTCCTCATCGGGACCCGTATCCTGCTGGGGCTCGCGGTCGGGGCGGCCTCCGCACTGGTGCCCGCCTACATGGCCGAGATGGCACCTGCCAGGCTGCGCGGACGGTTGTCCGGAATCAACCAGACGATGATCGTCTCCGGCATGCTGCTGTCCTACATCGTCGACTACCTGTTGCAGGGATTGCCGCAGGAACTGGCGTGGCGGCTCATGCTCGGCCTGGCGGCCGTACCCGCCATCGTCTTGTTCTTCGGGGTACTCGGCCTGCCTGAGTCGCCGCGATTCCTTATCAGGAACGGCCGCCTCGACGATGCCCGGCGGGTGTTGGGTTATATCCGCCCAGAATCTGAGGTGGAATCTGAACTGGAGCAGATCCGGCAGACCGCCCAGCAGGAAGAGCAGGAGTCGCGGACCACATCCTGGGCCACTCTGTTCGCGTCGCGATACCGCTATCTTGTGCTGGCAGGCGTCGGGGTGGCGGCTTTCCAGCAGTTCCAGGGCGCGAACGCGATCTTCTACTACATTCCCCTCATCGTCGAGAAAGCCAGCGGCATTAAGGCTACCTCGGCTCTGATGTGGCCGATCATTCAGGGCGTGCTGCTGGTCGTTGGTTCGCTGGTGTTCCTGGTCATCGCCGACAGGTTCGACCGGCGTACGCTGCTGAGCGTCGGCGGGACGATTATGGGTGTCTCGTTTCTGCTGCCAGCCATCATCAATGTCCTGCTGCCGAGCGCATCCCCGATGCTGATCGTGGTGTTCCTCAGCATCTACGTGGCCCTGTATTCATTCACGTGGGCACCCCTCACCTGGGTGATCGTCGGTGAGATCTTCCCCCTGGCGATCCGCGGCCGGGCAACCGGTCTGGCATCGTCATTCAACTGGATCGGTTCCTTCCTCGTCGGCCTCCTGTTCCCGATCATGACTAAGGTGATGGCCCAACCGGCAGTATTCGCGATCTTCGGCGGGATATGCCTGCTGGGGGTCGTGTTCATCCGGACATCGGTTCCCGAGACCCGCGGCCGTACCCTTGAGGAGATCGAGGCCCACGGGGGCCGCTGACCCGGGTCATGGCGATCAGACCCGGGCCCGGGGATCCCGATCGCATGGGTGCGCCAAACCAGCTGGGATTTGGGTCCCGGGCCGGGGTACGGAATAATCAGGCGGCGGTCCCGGTTCACGCCCGGTCAGGTCCGACCTCCCGTACAAGGCGACCCGGGAAACACACGAGGAGAAGAGCACATGAAGCAGGGCATCCACCCTGAGTACGTCGAGACCACGGTCGCGTGTAGTTGCGGCAACACGTTCACGACGCGGTCGACGTCGAAGAGCGGCAACATCCACACCGAGGTCTGCGCCGCCTGCCACCCCTTCTATACCGGCCGGCAGAAGATCCTCGACACCGGTGGCCGGGTGGCCCGGTTCGAGCGGAGGTACGCCAAGCGGGACCCGAAAGCCAGCAAGAAGAAATAGTCGGTCGGCACCGGAGCGGGAGTAATCCTGCTCCGGTGTTGTGTTGTCGTGACCAGACCGCAGGAGGGGTGATGTCTGAGGGAACCGACGCCTTGGTCGCTGAGTACGCCGAGATTGAACGGCAACTGGCCGATCCGACCACCCATGCCAACATGGCTCTTGCCCGTCGGCTGGGGCGGCGCTATTCGCAGTTGACGCCCATCGTCAAGGCCCTGGCCGAGCACCGGCGACTCAACGACGACCTGGCCGCGGCCCAAGAACTGGCCGCGGAGGACCCGTCGTTTGTCGCCGAGGTGGAGTCGTTGCAGCAACAGGTGAGCGAAGCCACCGAACGGCTGACCCGGCTGCTGGCCCCGCGTGACCCCCACGACTTCTGCGACGCGATCGTCGAGATTAAGTCCGGCGAGGGCGGCGAGGAATCTGCCCTGTTCGCAGCCGACTTGTTCCGAATGTACGCCCGCTACGCGGAGAACCGCGGCTGGAAGGTCGAGGTGCTCGACACCCAAGACACCGACCTGGGCGGATACAAATCGGTGACTGCCTTGGTCCGAGCACCTGGACAGGAGGAGCAGATGCCGTACGGGGTGTTGAGGTTCGAGGGTGGGGTACACCGGGTACAACGAGTCCCGGTGACCGAATCCCAGGGCCGGATTCATACCTCGGCGGCTGGAGTGCTGGTCACCCCCGACCTGGACGACACCAGCGAGATCGAGATCAACGACGAAGACCTGAGAGTCGACGTGTACCGTTCCAGCGGCAAAGGCGGCCAGGGGGTGAACACCACTGACTCCGCGGTCCGGATCACGCATCTGCCCAGCGGGATCGTGGTCTCCTGCCAGAACGAACGCTCCCAGTTGCAGAACAAAGAGTCGGCGATGCGGGTGCTGCGGGCCCGGCTGGCGGCTGCTGCAGCCGAGGAAGCGGCCAATGCCGCTGCAGCCGCCCGCAAATCGCAGGTCCGGACCGTCGACCGTTCGGAGCGGATCCGGACGTACAACTTCCCCGAGAACCGGATCGCCGACCACCGAATCGGCTTCAAGGCCCACAACCTAGACCTGGTGCTGGCCGGGGAGCTGCAACCACTGCTGACCGCGCTCCACGAGGCTGACCTGGCCGAGCGCCTGGCCCGGGTGGGGGAGAGCTGACCGGGTTAGCGGTGAGCCGAGCGCTACGGCAGGCCCGGACGGCGCTGGCCGGCAGCCCCTCCGCAGTGGCCGAGGCCCGCACCCTGGTGGCGTACGCGCTCGGAACCGAGCCAGGTCAACTGCCGCTAGCTGACCCGCTCGACCAGGCGGCGCAGCAGCGGCTACAGCAGGCGCTGGCCCGGCGGGTGGCGGGGGAACCGGTGCAGCACATCACCGGGATTGCCTACTTCCGTCATACCGAGCTCCGGGTGGGACCGGGGGTCTTTGTGCCGCGCCCTGAGACCGAGGCGCTGACCGGTTGGTGCCTGGAGCGATTGGCCGGACGTGACAGCGCCCGGGTGGTCGACCTGTGTGCCGGTTCCGGAGCGATCAGCAAGGCCATAGCCCAGGAGCACCCCGGCTTGGACCAGATCGCGGTGGAGATCTCCGCTGAAGCCGTCGACTACCTGATCGCCAACCTGGCGGATACGGAGGTCGAGGTCGTGGCGGCGGATATGGCGACTGCTCTGGGCCACCTGGACGGCACGGTCGATCTGGTGGTCTGCAACCCCCCGTACGTGCCGTTGACCGCCTGGGAGTCGGTTGCGGCCGACGTCCGCGACCATGATCCGCAGCAGGCCGTGTTCTCCGGCCCGGATGGTCTGGACGCGATGCGGGTCCTGGCTGATGCCGCGGCCCGGCTCCTGCGCCCCGGCGGGCTGCTCGGCGCCGAGCATGCCGAGGCGCAGCATGAGGCGGTGGTGGAACTGTTCTGCCGTCGCGGTGACTATTGCGCAGTTCGCGACCACCGCGACCTGACCGATCGTTGGCGCTACCTCACCTGCGTGCGGAGATGACCACGGCACCTACCGGATGGACGTACAGCCCCGGCGTTACCTCATCTGCGTGCGGAGGTGACCCTAGAACCCGTCGTGATCGGGAGAGCGGCTCACATCGGATGGCCACCATGCCGCAGTGCCGCCGCTATGACACCGAGACCACACGCCATGGCGACGTAGACGGCCTGAGAAAACAGTATCGAGTGGAACCATTCGAGATGACATGTGCCGCTGAAGACCAGGGTCCCGACCAGCGCCGCGGTCCAGGGCGCAAGCCGCTCGGACACCGTGGTCGAGAAGGAACCACGTCTCGGCGAAGCTACGCAAGCTCGGCCCGCGTGACCGTACCTCGTTGGCGCTGGCGCTGCGGCGGTGGGGACAATTGCGCGGCGCTGTCGGGTGCTGACGCCCAGAGCGGCGCCGGGCTGGCAGGATGGTCCGGTGACTGAGTCCACACAGCCTGCGGCCGAGGGATCCCGCCCACCGGAGCCGGTCCAGGAAGGGTCCGCGGACCCCGCCTCGGCCGACCCGGCTGAGTCGGGCGGTCCGGAACCGAGTTCCGGCCCCACCGCGCCCAGCGCTGAACCGGTCGTCGTGAGCGCAGATCGGCTGAACGAGGCCATCGCGGCGGTTCGGGACGCGGTACGCGCGGCCCGGTGCGTGGTATTGCCGACCGACACGGTGTATGGGATCGGGGCTGACGCCTTCTCGGCGGAGGCAGTCCAGTCCTTGCTCGACGCCAAACACCGAGGCCGGGACATGCCACCACCGGTGCTGATCGCCGACCCGGTCATGGTGGATGCTCTCGCTCGGGACCTGCCGGAGGCTGCCCGGGCGCTGGCGGCGGCCTACTGGCCTGGCCCCCTGACCTTGATCTTGCCGGCCCATTCCAGCCTGCGCTTGGAACTGGGACACACCCAGGGCACGGTCGGAGTCCGGGTTCCGGACCACGAGGTGACCAGGGCGATCCTGCGGGCCACCGGACCGCTGGCGGTGTCCAGCGCCAACCTCAGCGGCCAGGAACCTGGAACTGATCTAGACTCGGCGCGCTCCCAGCTGGGAGCCTCGGTCGCGGTCTATGTCGATGCTGGCCCGACCCCGGGACCGGTCGGGTCCACGATCGTCGACTTCGCCGCCACCGTGAACGGGCGGGTGCTGCGAACCGGGGTAATCTCCGTCAGTGAGATCCAGGCTGTGGCTCCGCTCGTTGAAGGACCAGTCGAGCCTTCGCAGCCCGAACCGGGGTCTGCGTCAACACCCGAGGACCCGCCCGCCGAGCCCCCAGCCGCGCAGCATTCTGTAGTCGAGGTAGTCGAGACTGCCAGTACGGACCTGGCTGCTCCCGAAGTTGAGGCTTCGGCTGGGGATGCGTCCGGGACCTCGGCCGCAGCTGGGTAGGGGACGGCCGTGCGCGAATATGTCCTGGTGCTGCTGGTGGCGCTCAGCGCCACCTTTCTGGCAGCTCCCGCCTGCCGCAGCCTGGCGCTGCGGACCGGGGCGGTGGCTAAGGTCCGCGATCGCGATGTGCACGCCCGTCCGGTGCCCTACTTCGGGGGGCTGGCGATGCTGGTGGGCGTCACCGCGGCCTTCCTCTGTGCCCGGCAACTTCCCTTCCTGGGCCGCCACCAGCTGGTAACCGGGGACTCGTTCGGGATCCTGCTGGCCGGTGCGGTGATCTGTGGGGTCGGGGTGCTGGACGACCTGATCGAATTGCCCGCCCTGGCCAAAGCTGCCGGGCAGGTGCTGGCCGCCGGGATCGCGGTGCTGATGGGGGTCCGGATCCTATGGATCCCGGTACCCGGGCGGCTGGTGGCGCTCGACCAGATGTCGAGTATCGCGATCACAGTGTTCTTAATTTTCCTGTGCGTGAACGCCATCAATTTCGTTGACGGCCTGGACGGCCTGGCAGCCGGGGTGGTTGCGATCGGGTCCTTGGCCTTTGCCGCGTACACCTATGTCTTGTCAGTCGAGCAGGACCTGGTTCGGGCCACCACCGCCAGCCTGGTGACGGTGGCGGTGGCGGGAGCCTGCCTGGGATACCTGCCGCACAATTTCTTCCCGGCCCGGATGTTCATGGGCGACTCGGGCGCGATGCTGCTGGGGCTGCTGCTGGCCACCTCGACGGTCAGCCTGACCGGTCAGGTCGACCCGGCGGCCCTGGCCGATCAGAAGGGGATGCTGACGGCGTACCTGCCGATCCTGCTGCCGGTCGCAATCTTGGCGCTTCCGGTTCTCGACCTGGTGCTCGCCTACATCCGACGCACCATGGCCGGGACCTGGTGGTTCCAGGCCGACAAACTCCACCTGCATCACCGGCTGCTGCAACGTGGGCACTCCCAGACCCGGGCCGTCCTGCTGATGTATCTGTGGACCGCGCTGCTCTCGTTTGGCGCGATCGCGGTCGGGCTGGCTGAGCAGGGCTGGGTAGTGGCGGTGGTGCTCACCCTGATCGTGGTGGCGGTGCTTCTTACCCTGGTCCCGGGCAGCCGAATCCCGATTATCGGCCCTCGGCAGCCGAAACCATGAGTCACAGCCCGAACGTGAACCGGGCCCTGCGGTTACTGCGCGCCGGCGTGCTGGGCTGGCATCTTGGAGCCCTGCCGGTGATCGGGTTGGGACTGGCCTGGGCTGGGACCGCGGGCGGGGTGTCGGGTCTACTCGGAGCAGGGATGGTGCTGATCTTCTCGGGGCTGGGAATGGCGGTCCAGATCGTGGTGGCTGACCGGGATCCCCGGCAGGTGCTGGTGGCCTCATTGGCCTCGTACGCGATTCGTGCGGCACTGCTCGGGATGGTCTTGGCAGCCTACCTGAACAACCTGCTGCCGGGGCTGCGGACCGGGTGGTTAGCGGCCGGCATTCTGGTCTGTACGGTCACCTGGCTGGTGGCCGAGGTGGTGGTCTTCGCCCGGATGCGGATTCCGGTTTTCGACTCCGACTACCGACCCCCTCACCAGCGCTGAACCGCCAGGCCCGGTGGCTGGTCAGCGCAAGCACCCCGATTCACCACGGCGGGGGTCACGACTGCTAGGCTGCCGCTGGTATGAGTGACCGCGACACGGACCCAGGTCAGGCGTATGCGGCGCTCAGTTATCTCCTTGCCGGGCTGCTCTGCTACGGCGGTCTGGGGTGGCTCGGCGACCGGGTCTTCGACACTCGGTTGCTCACGCCGCTCGGGATCATCGTAGGTCTAGCGCTCGGAACGTATCTGGTGGTGAGACGGTACGGCCGCGAGACCTCGGCCACCCGTGAGCAGACGAAGGGACAACGGTCGTGACGGTGCTGACGATCCCTTTCCTCCCGCTGGAGGGTGACCACCAGCCGCCTACCTTCGGCACCGGGAGTTTTAAGAGCCGACCAATCCTGCCGAGCCAGGCCTGGCTTCAGGGGGACACGGCGCACTACACCTGGTCCGACATCTGGCTCACCAACCACATCGTCCAGGCAGTCATCGCAGCTGCCCTGGTGATCGGCTTTTGGGTCTGGATGGCCCGCCGCCAGCAGGTGGTGCCAACTAAGCGTCAGTTCGTCGGCGAGTACCTGTACGACATGCTGCGCAATTCGATCGCTCGCGACATCCTGGGCCCCGAGTACCGCAGGTTCCTGCCGTACCTGGTCGCGATCTTCAGCTTCATCCTGGTCAACAACTTGTTCGGCCAGACTTTCGTCTTCATGTTCCCGACCTTCAGCAAGGTCGGTTTCCCGTATGCGTTAGCGCTGTTGTCCTGGCTGGTCTACAACGGTGCCGGGATCGTTAAGCACGGCTTTGTCGGGTACTTCAGGCACATCCTGATCCCGGCCGGGGTGCCGTGGCCGCTGCTGGTGCTGATCATGCCGCTCGAGTTCCTGTCCAACGTCATCACCCGCCCAGTCACGCTGGCCCTACGTCTGTTCGCCAACCTCTTCGCCGGGCATCTGGTGATTATCGTCTTCGTGGTCGGCGGGGAATATCTGCTGTTGTACTCCCGGCCGCTACTCAATCACGTGGCCGGGGTAGTGGCCCTGCTGTTCAGTTTCGCCATCTTCGCCTTAGAGCTCCTGGTAGGAGCCCTGCAGGCGTACATCTTCACCGTTCTGTCTGCCCAGTACGTCTCGTCGGCGATCGCCGAGGAGCACTAAGACCTCGCCGGCCCCATACCTGCCGAAAGGAAACGCAATGAACCTTCTCGAGATCAGCGGCTCGATCAACATGATCGGGTACGGCATCGCGACCCTGGCTCCGGGCCTCGGCGTGGCCTGGATCTTCTCGTCGGTGATCAACGGAACCGCCCGTCAGCCTGAGGCCCGCAGCGCCATGATGGGGACCGCCTGGATCGGCTTTGCCGTGGTCGAGGCCCTCGCCATTATCGGGATCGCCCTGGCCTTCGTGCTGACCGGCGAGCTCACCCACTGAGGCCGAGAGTGCTTCCCCTGGAAGGCACCGGCCCGTTGGGGCCGTTGCTGCCTGAGCACCCCTCGGAGTTCGTCATCGGTATCGTCTTGGCGTTGATCATCACTTTCGTGATCGCCAAGAAAGTGGTCCCGATGTTCGAGGCCACCTACGCAGAACGAGCCGACCAAATCCGCGGTGGCATCGAGCGCGCCGAACGGGCCCAGGCCGAGGCGAACGCCGTCCGGCAGCAGTACCAAACGCAGCTGGCTGACGCCCGCGGCGAGGCTGCCAAGATCCGCGAAGACGCCAAGAACGCCGGGGCTCAGGTGCTGGCCGAGATGCGCGAACAGGCTAATGCCGAGGCAAATCGAATCCTGGCCGCCGCCCGAGCCCAGATCGCCGCCGAGCGGGCACAGGCCCAGGAGGAACTCCGCCAAGAGATCGGTGGCCTGGCCACCCAGCTGGCCGGCAAGATCGTCGGCGAGGTACTGACCGACGATGCCCGGGCCCAGCGGACCGTGGACCGGTTCATCGCCGACCTCGAAAACCAGAACCAGCTCCAGCAGGCCTGAGGACGCCCCGATGACCGTGAGTGCGAACACCGAGAACCGGCTGAACGCCACCGACGAGGCCCTGTCGGCGGTTGGACCGCTGTCGCCACAGACCGCCGGTGATCTGTTCGCGATCGCGGACCTGATCGCCGATTCGACGCAGCTGCGCCGGACCCTGACCGACCCGACCCTGTCGGTGACGGCCCGGCAGCAGATCATCGTCCGGCTGCTGCAGGGCAAGGTCGACCCGGCGGCGCAGACGGTGGCCTCCCACTGCGTCGCCCAGCCCTGGCCCAGCGGCCGCGGCCTGGTCGAGGCGATCGACCGGCAGGGGGTCCGCGCGGTGTTGCTGACCGCCGAGCGGGCCGGCCGGTTAGACGAAGTGGAGACGACTCTGTTCCGGGTTGGACGGATCGTTGAGGGCAACCGGGCCCTGCGTGCGGCGCTCGGTGACCGCGTCGTACCGCTGCCGCGGCGCCAGGCCCTGGTGCGCTCGCTGCTGCAAGGCAAGGTGCCGGCTGAGACCATCGCCTTAGCCGAGCGCGCGGTGGCGGCGAGTCATCGCACCTTCGATCTCACGGTGGAGCACTATCTCGGGATCTGCGCCGCCCTGCGGCGCCGGACGATCGCGACCGTGCGGGTGGCGCGGCCGCTGACCGCGCAGCAGCAGGCGCGGCTGCAGGCGGCATTGATCCAGCAGGCCGGGCGGCCGGTGACTCTGCTGGTCACCGTCGACCCGAACCTAATCGGCGGGGTCCGGGTCGACATGGGCGATCAGCTGATCGACGGCAGCATCGCGTCTCGGCTCCATAACGCCACCCGGCGGCTTACCGCCCATCCCTGACCACCAGCCGAACCAGACCGAAGGAAGGCATCCGATGGCGGAATTGACCATCAGCCCGGAGGAGATCCGGGCCGCACTGGAGTCGTACGTCCAGGAATACTCGCCTGCGACCGCGGCGCGCGAGGAGGTCGGCACCGTGGTCACCTCGGGCGACGGGATCGCGCGGGTTGAAGGCCTGCCCTCAGCCATGGCCAATGAACTGCTGGAATTTGAGAACGGGGTCCGCGGGATCGCGCTCAACCTGGACGTCCGCGAGATCGGCGTGGTGGTCCTGGGGAGTTCAGAGGGCATTGAAGAAGGTTCGACGGTCCGGCGGACCGGGGAGATCCTGTCGGTCCGGGTCGGTGACGGCTACCTCGGCCGCGTGGTGGATGCGATGGGGACCCCCATCGACGGGCTCGGTGAGATCACCCCGCTCGGTGACCGGCGGGCCCTGGAGCTGCAGGCGGCCGGTGTGATGGACCGCCAGAGCGTGAACGAACCACTGCAGACCGGGCTCAAGGCCATTGATGCCATGATCCCGATCGGGCGCGGTCAACGACAGCTGATCATCGGCGATCGCAAGACCGGTAAGACCGCGATCGCGATCGACACCATCATCAATCAGCGTGGCAACTGGGAGTCCGGGGACCCCGCCAAGCAGGTGCGGTGCATCTACGTCGCAGTCGGGCAGAAAGGCTCGACCATCGCTGAGGTTCGCGGAGCCCTGGAGAAAGCCGGGGCGCTGGACTACACCACGATCGTGCACGCGCCGGCCTCCGACCCGGCCGGCTTCAAGTACATCGCCCCGTACACCGGCTCGGCGATCGGCCAGCATTGGATGTACGAGGGCCGGCACGTGCTGATCGTCTTCGACGACCTCACCAAGCAGGCCGAGGCGTACCGGGCGATGTCTCTGCTGTTGCGCCGTCCTCCGGGCCGGGAGGCCTACCCCGGGGATGTCTTCTACCTCCACTCGCGGCTGCTGGAACGGTGCGCCAAGCTCTCAGACGAACTCGGCGGCGGCTCGATGACCGGCCTGCCGATCATCGAGACCAAGGCCAACGACGTCTCGGCCTACATCCCGACCAACGTGATCTCGATCACCGACGGGCAGATCTTCTTGCAGTCTGACCTGTTCAACGCGAACCAGCGTCCCGCTATCGACGTCGGTATCTCGGTCTCCCGGGTCGGTGGTGCAGCCCAGGTGAAGGCCATGAAGTCAGTCGCTGGAACTTTGAAGATCAGCCTGGCCCAGTACCGCGACATGCAAGCTTTTGCGATGTTCGCCTCAGACCTGGATACGACCTCCAGGCGCCAGCTGGACCGGGGTTCTCGCCTGGTCGAGCTGCTGCGCCAGCCGCAGTACTCCCCGTACCCGGTGGAAGATCAGGTGATCTCGGTGTGGGCTGGTCTGAACGGCATGCTGGACGAGGTCCCGGTGAGTGACGTGTTGCGCTTTGAGCAGGAACTGTTGGGGTATCTGCGGGCCAACACCTCGGTGCTGCAGACCATTAGGGAAACCTTGCTCTTTGACGACGACACCCAGGCCGCGGCCCGCGCTGGGATCGAGGATTTCAAGCAACTGTTCCGAACCTCCGAGGGTAAGCCGCTGCCTGAATACGAGGAAGGTGGACGGCTCGCTAAGGAGGACATCCACCAGGAGGAGATCCAGGCCGGCGGGAAGGCCCACTGACCGATGCCTGCCAGTCTCCGTGAGTTGCGTCAGCGCCGCCGCTCGGTGCAGACCACAAAGAAGATCACCCGAGCGATGGAGCTGATCGCTGCCTCCCGGATCGTCCGGGCCCAGCAGGCCGCCCAGGAGTCGCTGCCGTACACCCAGGAACTGAATCGGGCCGTGGCGGCGGTGGCCTCGCACGCAGGCTATGACCACCCGCTGACCCGCGAGCAGCCAAACCCGAGGCGGGCGGCGGTCCTGATCGTGACTTCCGACCGGGGCCTGGCCGGCGCCTACCCGGCGAACGCGATCAAGCTCGGCGACCGACTGGTGCAGACCCTGCGCGACGAAGACAAGGAGGTGCTGGTCTACCTCACCGGACGTAAGGGCATCGGCTTCTACGAGTTCCGCGGCCGGCCGGTGGCGGGATCCTGGTCGGGTTTCTCCGACAAGCCCTCTCACCGTCAGTCCGACGAGGTCGCCGACGAACTGATCCGGGTCTTCCTGCAGCCGACGGAGGAAGGCGGGGTGGACGAGATTCACGTGGTATACACCCGCTTCGAGTCGATGCTGACCCAGGAACCCCGGGTCCGGCGAGTGTTGCCGCTGCGCGTGGTCCGCGGCAGCACCGAGCGGCGCAGGCCAGCAGGGATGAGCCCGCTGTACGCCTTCGAGCCCGACCCGGAGACAGTGCTCGATGCACTGCTGCCGCTGTACGTGCGCAACCGGATCCACTTCTACCTGATGCAGGCGGCCGCCTCCGAGCTGGCCAGCAAGCAGAAGGCGATGAAGTCGGCCACCGACAACGCCGAGGCCCTGATCGAGCAGTTGACCCGTGACGCGAACCAGGCCCGGCAGGCCCAGATCACCCAGGAGATCACCGAGATCGTCGGCGGCGCCTCCGCGCTGGCCGAGGGCGAGGACGAGGAGTGAAGCCCATGACCACCCAGACCGCTGCAGCGACCTACGCCGGCACGCCCGGTGTCGGGCGGGTCGCCCGTGTGATCGGCCCCGTCGTCGACATCGAGTTCGCCCCTGATGAGATGCCTGACATCTACAATGCGCTGCTGGTCGAGATCGACACCGGTGATTCCACCCGCCAGATGACCTTGGAGGTTGCCCTCCACGTGGGTGACAACATCGTGCGAGCGATCTCGTTGAAACCGACCGACGGTATGCGCCGTGGCGCCCCGGTGGTCGACACCGGTGCTCCGATCTCGGTCCCGGTCGGCGTGGTCACCAAGGGTCGGGTCTGGAATGTTACCGGCGAATGCCTGAATGAGGATCCATCCGGTTTCGAGATCACCGAGCGCTGGCCGATCCACCGCGAGGCTCCGAAGTTCGATGCCCTGGAGTCCAAGACCGAGATGTTGGAGACCGGCATCAAGGTGCTGGACCTACTGACCCCGTACGTGCAGGGCGGCAAGATTGGCCTGTTCGGTGGCGCCGGCGTCGGCAAGACCGTGCTGATCCAGGAGATGATCTACCGGATCGCCCACAACTTCGGCGGTACCTCGGTCTTCGCCGGGGTGGGGGAGCGGACCCGCGAGGGTAACGACCTGATCCACGAGATGATCGAGGCCGGGGTGATGAAGGACACCGCCCTGGTATTCGGGCAGATGGACGAGCCGCCCGGCACCCGGTTGCGGGTGGCGCTGACCGCGCTGACCATGGCCGAGTACTTCCGTGACGTCGAGAACCAGGACGTGCTGCTGTTTATCGACAACATTTTCCGGTTCACCCAGGCCGGCTCCGAGGTCTCGACGCTGCTAGGTCGGATGCCGTCGGCGGTGGGTTACCAGCCGAATCTGGCCGACGAGATGGGCCAGCTGCAGGAACGGATCACGTCGACCCGAGGCCATTCGATCACCTCGATGCAGGCGATCTACGTTCCCGCTGACGACTACACCGACCCAGCCCCAGCGACGACCTTCGCCCACCTGGATGCGACGACCGAGTTGTCGCGCGAGATCGCCTCGCGGGGCCTGTACCCGGCGGTCGACCCGCTTACCTCGACTTCGCGGATCCTGGACCCCCAATACGTCGGGCAGGACCATTACGACACGGCGGTCCAGGTCAAGCAGATCCTGCAGCGCAACAAGGAACTGCAGGACATCATCGCGATCCTGGGTGTCGACGAGCTCTCCGAGGAGGACAAGATCGTCGTCAACCGGGCCCGTCGAATCCAGCAGTTCCTCAGCCAGAACACGTACATGGCGGAGAAGTTCACTCAGGTCCCGGGCTCGACGGTGCCGCTGGCACAGACCATCGAGAGCTTCCAGAAGATCTGCTCCGGCGAGGTCGACCACATCGCTGAGCAGGCCTTCTTCAATGTCGGCGGCCTGGACGACGTCTACCGCAAGTGGGACAAACTGCAGAAGGAAGGCGCCTGAGACCATGGCTGACACCTTCTGGGTGGAGGTGGTCGCCGCGAACCGCCGGGTGTGGGAGGGCGACGCGATCGCCCTGGTCGCCCGAACTGTCGAAGGCGACATTGGCATCCTTGCCGGGCATGAACCGCTGATCGCGCCCCTCGTACCCTGTGCGGCTGAAGTGACCACCGATGACGGGCGCCGTGAGGTGATCGCCATTGATGGGGGTTTTGTCTCGGTCACCCGTAGCCGGACCGCCCTGATCAGCCCGTTCGCCCAGTTGGCCCACGAGATCTCGTTGACGGAGGCGGAGGCGGAACTGCGCGAGGCTGAGAAGCGGTTGGATGCCGGAGCCAACGATGATGAGACCATGCGGCACTTCAGTCGCGCCAGCGCTCAGGTCAAGGCCGCTCGCAAGGCCGCTCAGCACTGAAAAGTACGGGCTGGTGCCGGACGAGCCTGAGGAGGCGCCACGGGAAATGCCACGCCGGTGTGGTATAGCGCGTAGCGGGGGCTCCAGTAAGGTGCTGCCATGACCTGGGTCGCCGCGGTGGAGGACCTGCTGCTGAGCGGCGCCGCGCTGGCGGTGCTGGTCTTCGCCTGGCTGATGCTGCGCCGGCGGCTGATTGCGCGCCGTGGGGCGATCTTCGACTGTTCGGTGCGACTGTCCACCACGACGCCAGGCTCCGGTTGGGTGCTTGGCGTCGCTCGCTATTCGGGGGAGTGGCTGGAGTGGTATCGGCTGTTCGGCCTCACCTTGGTCCCCCGACTGAAGTGGGAACGGGCCCGGACCGTGGTCGTGGGGCAGCGTGCCCCGAGCGCGGTCGAGGCGGTCGTGTTGTACGACGGACAGCGGGTCGCCGAGCTGGAACAGCGCCGTACCGACCGCAACACGGTCGAGGTGGCGATGGCTCCTGACGCATTGACCGGTTTGCTGTCGTGGTTGGAGGCTGCCCCGCCCGGGGTGGGCCGGTACGGCAACGTCGCGGACTGAGGCCGTCAGACCTGATCGTCGTCCTGGTATGGCTGCTGCGCGGTGGTCGCCACCCGCTCGCCGCCCGGCACCCACAGGATGTCGCCGTCGCGTCGATTCGCCGATCGAGCCAGGATGAACAACAGATCCGACAACCGGTTCAGGTAGGTCACCGCGATCGGGTTGATCCCGCCTGGATTCTGCCTGGTCCCCATCTCAGTGCCTACCTCGTTCACGGCGGCCCAGGCCACCCGCTCGGCGCGTCGGCAAACGGTCCGGGCCAGGTGCAGGTAAGCCGAGGCGGCGGTCCCCCCCGGGATCACAAAAGAACGCAGGTCGGGCAGCCCGGCGCCATACTCGTCGCACCAGGACTCGAGCCGTTCCACCGAGGATTGGAGTACCCGCAGTGGCTCCCACTTCGGCTCGGCGACCAGCGGCGTGGCCAGGTCCGAGCCCAGGTCGAAGAGTTCGTTCTGCACGATCCGCAGCAGATCGACGACCGACTTGCCCAGCCCCCCGTTTGCGATCACCACGCCGAGCAGCGAGTTGAGTTCGTCTACGCAGCCGTACGCTTCCACCCGTAGATCGGTCTTGGGGACCTGGGAATTGTCAACCAGCCGGGTGGAGCCGGCATCGCCAGTACGGGTGTAGATCCGGGTCAGATGAACCATGCTGAAACCCTAGTCGACCAAGCCGACGCGGGGAACCCCGCCGCAACAGGTCCTCATCTGGGTCCGAGCTGTGGCAAGCTGACCCTGTGTACCGATTGACGCTCGTGACCGTTGCCGCCGTTTGGATCGCCCTGGTGGGCTGTTCGACTACCGCCGCCACCACTGCGCCTGCGGCCCCGACCACGCCCTCGAGCACTGCCGCCAGCGCCCCGTCCGGGACGACCAGCTGCCGCTACACCACGACATCGAACCCGGCTCGCCCGGTGGACCCGCCCAATGGTGATGCGGTCTCGGCGGTCGGGACGGTGGTGGTCACGGTCACCACGAACCAGGGCCCGGTCCGGATCACCATGGACCGTTCCAAGACCCCCTGCACGGTGGCCTCGTTCCTGTCGCTGGTGCAGCAGAAGTACTACGACAACACCCAATGCCACCGGCTCGCCGACAGCGGCCTATTCATGCTCCAGTGCGGCGACCCAACCGGCACCGGGCGGGGCGGGCCAGGGTACGTCTTCCGGGACGAGACCTACCCCAGTGACACCTTCTCGGCGGGTACGGTGGCGATGGCCAACGCCGGCCCGAACACCAACGGCTCGCAGTTCTTCTTCGTCTACCAGGATTCGGACCTACCGCCGCGCTACACCGTCTTTGGGCGCCTGGATGCCGAATCCGTGGGCGTCATTGCCCGGATCGCCGCAGAGGGGCAAGACGGCTCCGGCTCCGACGGGACCGGCAAACCCAACAATGAGGCCCGGATCCTCTCGGTGAGTGTCGGCTGATCTGATTCGCCAGGTCACCCGGCCAGGAATCGGCGCAGCAGATCGATCGTCACCTGCGGCTGGTCGGCGTGCACCCAATGGCCGGCGTTTTTCACGGTGACCAGCCGGACCCGGGGGAACAGTGCGCGCATCTGGGGCAGCTGCTCGCGACGAACATACGTCGACTGCTGCCCGGCTAGCCACAGCACCGGACCGTCGTAGGCCGGCCCGGTAGGCGTCTGCCAGCCTCCGATCTGGTCCAGGGCGGCCCGCAGGCCTGTCAGATTGGCTGACCAGAACCAGCCCTGCTGTGAGCGGCGCAGGTTCTGCAGCAGGAATCCCCGTACTGTCGGGTCGGGCGCGGCCGCCATCAGTTGCTGCTCGGCCTGTTGCCGATCTTCCAACCGGTCGAGGTCGATGGCGAGCATCGCGTCGAGGTACGGGCCGAAACCGGCCGGGTCGACCTGGGCGGGCGCGATGTCGACCACGACGAGCCGACCCACCAGTCCGGGGTAGGCCAGGGCGATGGACATCGCCACCTTGCCTCCCATCGAATGACCAACCAGGGTGACCGGGCGATGGACCGTGCCCGAGTCGGTCAGCAGGTCAGCGACCTCCTCAGCCAGATCGGGGTAGGTGATCGGGCGGCTACGGCCGGAACGGCCGTGGTGAGGCAGGTCGACCAGCAGCCCGCTGGTCGGGGCCAGTCCCTTGGCGATCGTGAACCAGTTGCGGCCCTGGCCGAGCAGGCCGTGCAGGAAGACGATCTCGGCCGGGTCCGGACCGACCCGGTAGACCGCCAGCTCGTTGCTCATCGGCGCCGTTGCCAGCAGCCGCTGTGCCAGTGACGCCGGTCGGCTACCCCTGACTCCGGCCCCCATGAGGTCAGCTCCTGGGGCCAGGCCACGATATGGCTAACCCCGATCCCGATCACGGTCTGGCAGCCGGGACAGGTGTAGGTCTTGACAGCCCGGTCGCCGGGGATGCTGCGGACCACCCAGCGCCCGTCGGCCTTCTCCGCGGACCGGGCATGGCCGGCGTTGAGCGGCCGGGCCGGGCGCAGGTGTTTGTTGGGTCGTCGTGCCACATGCTGATTGAAGCAGAGAGAATAGGCGGGTGCGACTGGTAGTGGCTCGATGTCAGGTGGATTATGCCGGCAAACTCACAGCCCATCTTCCGATGGCGCCGCGGCTGATCCTGGTGAAGGCGGACGGGTCGGTCTCGGTCCACGCCGACGATCGGGCGTATAAGCCCCTGAACTGGATGAGCTCACCTTGTACGATGACGGTCCGCTCGGCGTCGACTGACCTGGGACTGGTCGAGGTGTGGGAGGTGACCAACCACGACGGCGACACCTTGCAGATCGCGATCGCCGAGGTGCTCCACGATTCCAGCCACGAACTGGGAGTCGATCCTGGTCTGCGCAAGGACGGGGTGGAGAAACATCTGCAGGCCTTGCTGGCGCAGAACCCGACTGCGTTGGGGAACGGCTGGACCCTGGTACAACGCGAATACCATACCCCGATCGGTCCGGTGGACTTGGTCTGCCGCGATCAGAGTGGTGGTTATGTGGCGGTGGAGGTGAAGCGGCGCGGTGAGATCGACGGGGTGGAGCAACTGACCCGGTATCTGGAGCTGATGCGCCGAGAGCCCCGGTTTGCGAATGTGAGCGGGGTACTGGCTGCCCAGCAGGTGAGGCCACAGGCTCGGGTGCTGGCCGAGGACCGAGGAATCGGGGTCACGATCGTGGACTACGATGCCCTGCGCGGCTTGGACAACGCGGAGGACCGCCTGTTCTGAGAAGGGCCCGGCTCAGCGGGCGTCGAGATTCGGCAGCACGACCTCGCGGTAGAGCAGCAGTAGGGCAGCAGCAGTGGGGACTGCGATCAGGGCACCGATGATGCCGAGCAGAGTTCCGCCAGCCAGCGCGGCCAGCACCACCACCGCACCGGGAACGTTGACCTGCTTGGACATCACCCGCGGCTGGATCACGTACGCATCGAATTGTTGATAGACGAGGAAGTAGACGATCGTCGCGATCCCCACCGTGGGGCTGATCGTGAACCCCACCAGCGCCACCGTGATCATTGACATGGTGCTGCCAACCAGCGGGATGAAGGCGAAGACCGCGACTACGAAGGCCAACGCCAGGGCGTACTGGCCGAGCCCGACGATCAGCATGAAGATGAAGGCGCAGCTGGCGGCGATCGTCACCACGATGAACATGCCGGTCAGGTAGCCGCCGATCTGGCGGAACATCTGGTCGGCGATGTAACGGGCGCGGGGCCGTTTGGAGGCTGGCGAGAGTTGGTAGATGACGTTCTTGATGTTCTCGAGCGAGGCCAGGAAGTAGATCGTGAGGACCAGGGTCACGATCAGGGAGAAAACCGCATTGGCGACGTACCTGCCGGCGCCGAGCAGGCCCCCGAAGAGGGTGTTCAACAGGTCACCCGACGCCAAGAAGCTGGTCGCCCGCTCCAGAAAGTGATACTGCCGGTCGAGCTGGGCGATTTGGGGGTTGTCCCGCAGCGCCCGAATCAGGCCCGGAGCTCGTTCGTACAGCTGTTCCAGCTGCAGGGTCACCAGCGGGAAGACAGCGGTACTGCCCAGTGCCAGCACCCCCAGGCCTCCCAGCGTGACCACTGCTACCGCCAGGCTCCGGCGTAACCCCCGAGCGACCAACCACTCGACCAGGGGATTGAGACCGAGGGCCAGGAACAAGGAGACCACGACCAGCAAGATGATCAGCTTGAGGTCGCTCAGGGCCTGCCACAGGCCGATGGCGGTAATTCCGCCGAAGGTGGCGAAAAAGCCCAAGGCGAAGGGTGAATGCCGCAGCAAGGAGGCCGGCCGGACCACAACCGGTGGGGCAGTGCTGGCGGGTTTCGGTGGTCCCTGATCGTCACGGGGTCCGATTAGCCGCCACGGCCAGCGTCGTCCCCCGCCGGCTTGGGCTGGTTCGGCTGTCGCGGGGACCTCGGTAGGATCACTAGCTGGCTGCGGGTCGGGGGTGTCAGGCTCTGATTGCGGGGCGTCAGAGCTCATGCCCCCTCCGGCGCCCGGATCACGGTACGGTCCTCGTCCTCAGCGTCGTCTGGTGTCTCGTCGCTCTCCGGCTTTCGATCCTGCGGTGAGTCTGCAGTATCGGCAGCTGTGGTGGGGGAGTCGGGGGTGTCGGCCGAATCGGGTGACATCGTCTGGTCAGGGTCTGGGGCATCCACCTCGTCGGGGTCTGCGTCGGCGGTGCTCGGGGAGCTAGCCGATGCCTCGATCAGATCCGAGACTGCGGCGGCCGACAGCGGAGGATCGGCGGAGTCGGGAGAACCGGCCGATGTGGACTCTGAGGGAACCATGGCGGATGCCGAACCTGGGGACGCGGGGCCGGCAGGTTCCGGTTGTGCGGGGGCTGAGGCTGGGGAACGGCTGAAGGCGGAGCCGGGGGTGCCGGCCGGGATCTGCAGCCGGTCATCCGAGGGGTAATGGGCGCTCGGCCAGGGCTCGTCCTCGTCGCCCAGTTCATTCATAGCGGCCCCGGCCATGGTGACCAGACCGTCGAGCTGGGTGCCGATGGCGCGGCGCTGCTGACGTAGGGCCTCGATTTCGGCCACTAACTGGGTCTTACGACGTTCAGCCTCCTGCTCGAGGCGGGTTCGCAACTGGGCGGCCGCGGTCCGGGTCGCGGCGAGGTGCTGCTCGGACTCCCGTACCGCCTGGAGCCGGATCTGTTCTGCCTCGGCGCCGGCATCGGCTCGGATCTTGGCGGCGGCGCTTGCCTCCTCCGCCAAGATCCGGGTGGACTCGGCGTGGTGCGCCGACGACTCCTCAAGCAAGACAGTCGCCCGCTGATGGATCTCCGCGAGTTGGGTCTGGGCGGCCGCGATGGACTCGTCACGCTCCCGGGCGGCCGCAGCCCGGATCTCACCGGCCTGTCGGTCTGCCTCGGCCAGTGCCCGGCTGGCGTCCTGCTGGGCCCGCGAAACGATCACGGTGGCCTCATGCTGCGCCTGCCGGATGATCGCCTCCCCATGGCGGCGGCCCGCGACGACCGCCTGGTCGGCCTCGGCCCGGGCCGCTGCCAGCGTCGCAGCCAATTCCTCGGCCTGTTTGTCGCGCAGCCGACGCAGATTCGCCATTGCCATCGCGCGCAGGTCATCGGCCTCCTGCATGCCGGCGGCGCGCAACTGCTCGCCCTCCCGCATCGCCTGTTGACGAATCTGTTCGGCCTCTAAGCCGGCCGCATTCCCGATCCGGGCCGACTCTGCCTCGGCTGAACCGAGCAGCATCGCCGCATGCCCGGTCAGCCGCGACAGGTCGGTCTGCTTCACCTCTCGCTGGGTCGCCTCGAGTTCGGCTGAGGTCTCCCGCAATGCCCGACGCAGGTCGACGATCTCGCGTTCGAGCTGACGCAGGTAGGCGTTGACCGCTTCCTTCTCGTAGCCCAGTACGGCCGACGGAAAACCTCCGACGGCAGTCGCTCGGTCATGGAACAGGCTGAGACCGGCCTCGTCCTCGTCGTCCACAGGTGTCCCTTCCTTACCGCGTGCCTGCGCGTGACCCTACTCCCCGAGGGACTACCGCGGCCCGACAGCCGTGTCGTGGGTCGTTCCAACCCCGAGACGATACCGCGGTCAGTGACCAGCCGCAGGCTCGACCAACTCCAGCAGCACCCCGCCGGTGGTCTTGGGGTGGCAGAACTGGATCCGCGAGCCGCCCGTCCCGATCTTGGGCTCGGGGTAGAGCAACTTCACACCGCCCGCGGTCAGGGCCTCGGACACCTTGTCCAAGTCGGCCACCCGGTAGGCCAGCTGCTGGATGCCGGGGCCGTTCTTCTCCAGGAACTTGCCGATAGCCGAGTCGGGACGCAGTGGCGCCAGCAACTGGATTTGGGCGTTCTCGGCACCTTGCTCGCCGGTACCCAGCATGGCCTCCTCGACGCCCTGCTCCTCATTGGTCTCCCGGTGCAGGACCCGGAAACCGAGAACCTCGGTGTGGAACGTGATGGCCTCATCCAGGTTGGGCACGGCAAGGCCGACGTGGTCGATGCACACAAACAGGTCTGAGTTCATGGGGGTCAGCCTGTCACAGGCTGCCGGCGCTGCTGCGGCCGGGGTCGATGAGGCCTCGGCAGAGGTGAAGGCGGAACTGGGCCGATGTGGGGCAGGGCAGCAGAAGTTTGGTTAGCCTGACGCCATGGCATCTGAAGCGACGAAACCTCCGACCCGCACCGAATCCGATTCGATGGGCACCATCGAGGTGGCCAACGACCGGTACTGGGGTGCCCAGACCGAACGCTCCCTGCACAACTTCGACATCGGGCGGGAGACTTTTGTCCTCACCCGACCGCTGATCAAGGCCCTCGGAGTGCTGAAGAAGTCAGCCGCCCTGGCGAACGCCGAACTGGGGGAACTGCCCCGCGAGATCGCCGACCTGATCGCTCAGGCCGGCGACGAAGTGATCGCCGGCAGCCTCGACTCCCATTTCCCGCTGGTGGTCTTCCAGACCGGATCGGGAACCCAGTCCAATATGAACGCCAACGAGGTGATTTCGAACCGGGCCATCGAATTGGCCGGTGGCGTGTTGGGCTCAAAAACTCCGGTGCATCCCAACGACCACGTCAACCGTGGCCAGTCCTCCAACGACACCTTCCCGACCGCGATGCATATCGCGGTGGTCGACGAATTGGTCCGGATGTACCCGCGGGTAGAGCAGCTGCGTAACACCCTGGATGCGAAGGCTCAGCAGTATCAGGACGTGATCATGGTCGGGCGTACCCATCTGCAGGACGCCACCCCGATCCGGCTCGGCCAGGTGATTTCGGGCTGGGTCGCCCAGATCGACTTCGCCCTGGACGGCATCCGCTATGCCGATTCCCGGGCCCGGGAACTGGCGATCGGGGGCACCGCGGTCGGCACCGGTCTCAACGCTCACCCCCGGTTCGGGAAGCTCACCGCCCAGAAGATCAGCCAGGAGACCGGCATCGACTTCACTCAGGCGGATAACCTGTTCGCGGCGCTCGGTGCCCATGACGCGCTGGTGCTGGTCTCCGGGGCGCTGCGGGTGCTGGCGGACGCCCTGATGAAGATCGCCAACGACGTCCGCTGGTACGCCTCCGGACCTCGTAACGGCATCGGGGAACTGGTCATTCCCGAGAATGAGCCGGGTAGCTCGATCATGCCGGGCAAGGTCAACCCGACTCAGTGCGAGGCTATGACCATGGTCGCCACCAAGGTCTTCGGCAACGACGCCACGGTCGGTTTCGCCGGCTCGCAAGGCAATTTCCAGCTCAACGTCTTCAAGCCGGTGATGGCCTGGTGCGTGTTGGAGTCGATCCAGCTGCTGGGAGATGCCTGTGTCTCGTTCGACATCAACTGTGCGTACGGGATCGAGCCCAACCAGGAGCGGATCGAGCACAACCTGCGCACCAACCTGATGCAGGTCACCGCACTGAATCGGCATATCGGCTACGACAAAGCGTCGAAGATCGCCAAGAATGCCCATCACAAAGGCCTGTCGCTGCGTGAGTCGGCGCTGGAACTGGGCTTCGTGACCGAGGCTGAGTTCGACGCCTGGGTGGTCCCCGCGGATATGACCCACCCCTCGGCCGCCGATCAGTGATCTGGGCAGCGGTGGGCGAGGTCTGCCTCGTCCACCGCCACCCGGCGCCGGTCAGCCGAGGACGGCATCGACCACCTGCCGGGCCTCGGCCTGCACCTGGGCCAGATGCTGTGGACCGCGGAACGACTCGGCGTAGATCTTGTACACATCCTCGGTCCCTGAGGGCCGGGCCGCGAACCAGGCATTCTCAGTGGTGACTTTGAGACCGCCAATCGCGGCGCCGTTGCCGGAGGCCGCCGTGAGTTTGGCGGTGATCGGTTCCCCGGCCAGCTCGGTAGCCGTGACATCGTCGGGGGAGAGGGCACCCAGGCGGGCTTTCTGCTCCCGGGTTGCTGGGGCATCGACTCGGGCGTACGCGGTCGCCCCGTACTTCTGCTCCAGGCTGCGGTAGATCTGCGACGGGCTCTCCCCCGTGACAGCGAGGATCTCGCTGGCCAACAAGTCGAGGATGATGCCGTCCTTGTCGGTAGTCCAGGTCTTTCCATCCCGGGTCAGGAAAGATGCCCCCGCCGATTCCTCGCCGCCAAAGCCCAGGTCGCCTGAGATCAGTCCCGGGACGAACCATTTGAAGCCCACCGGCACCTCCACCAGCCGGCGTCCCAGCTCTGCCGCCACCCGGTCGATCATCGAGCTGGACACCAGGGTCTTGCCGACCCCGGTTTGGGCAGACCAGCCAGCGCGGTGGGTAAACAGGTAACGGATCGCGACTGCCAGATAGTGGTTGGGATTCATCAGCCCGGCATCAGGGGTAACGATTCCGTGCCGGTCGGAGTCGGCGTCGTTTCCGGTGGCGATCTGGAACCGGTCGCGCTGGTGCACCAGCGAGGCCATCGCGTACGGGCTGGAGCAGTCCATCCGGATCTTGCCGTCGTGATCCAGGGTCATGAACGGCCAGGTCGGATCCACCCGAGGATTGACCACGGTCAGGTCGAGACCCAGGTGCTCGGCGATATAGGCCCAGTACTGCACCGAGGCGCCACCCATCGGGTCGGCCCCGATCCGGACCCCGGCCGAACGGATCGGGTCGAGATCGATCACGTGGGCCAGGTCTTCGCAGTAGGCGGTGCGGTAATCCCAGCGCTCCACCCGGCACTGTGAGTACGGAACCCGTCGGATCGTCGCCCACTCTCCCAGTAGAGCGTTGGCGCGAGCCGCGATGACGGTGGTGGCGTCGGAGTCGGCCGGGCCGCCGTGGGGCGGATTGTACTTGAAGCCACCGTCGCGGGGCGGGTTGTGGGAGGGGGTGACGACAATCCCGTCGGCCTGGCTGTCATGGTCGCGGTTGTGGACGATGATTGCCCGCGACAGCGCCGGGGTTGGGGTCCAGTCCGATTCGGCCTCAGCCCGTACCGGGACTTCGTTGGCCACCAGCACCTCGATCGCGGTCTTCCAAGCCGGCAACGACAAGGCATGGGTGTCTTTGCCCAGGTACAGCGGCCCAGTGATGCCCTGTGTCGCCCGGTATTCCACGATCGCCTGGGTGATGGCGGCGATGTGGGCCTCATTGAAGGCGGCGTCCAGGCTGGAACCTCGGTGGCCCGAGGTCCCGAAAACGACCTGCTGGTTAGGGTTGCCGGGGTCTGGTGCGAGGTCGTAGTAGGCGCCGACAACAGCGTCAGCGTCGATCAAGTCCTGAGATTCGGCCGGTAGGCCTGCGCGTTCGTGAGCCATGACACCATCATCGCCGGTTCGTGGTCGCCGCGCAGCCAATCATCGCGGCTGCGGAGTACTTGGTCTGGACGGCGAGCGATGAGCAGTGTCTGGTGTGGTCACCATCTCGTGGGTCTTCAAGACCGGGGTATGGCGACGTGGCCAGCCCTCGCGAAGGCGAAGGCGATCAGACACAGTCCTGCTGGTTGAATGGGCCCATGACACAACCTCAGCGGATGCGTGGCGCGATCGATCTCTCCTCGTTGGGTGCCAGCCCAGCCTCGGCCGGCGGCAGCTACGTCGTGGAGGTCGACGAGCGTAGCTTCGATCAGACCATGCAAGGCTCGTTGCGCCACCCGATCGTGATCGAGTTCTACTCGCCCCGGGCCCCGGAGCAGGAACGACTGAGCGCTGATCTACGGGTTCTGGCTGACGCCGCCGCCGGGCGCTGGCTGTTGGCCCGGATCAATGTCGACACTTCCCGGCAGGTCGCAGCCGCACTCCAGATCCAGGCCGTCCCGACTGTGGTCGGTGTAGTCGGTGGGCAGCTGGTTCCGCTGTGGCAGGGCACGTTGAGCAAGGAGGAGGCCAGCGCCTACATCGCCGAGCTGCTTCGGCTGGCCGCCCAGCAGGGCGTGGTGGGCAAGGCTGAGCCGGTCGCCGGTGCCGCCGCAGCGTCGGAGCCGACCCTGGACCCTCGTCTGGCCGCCGCCTACCAGGCCATGGAGTCCGAGGACTATGCCGGCGCTGAGAAGGGCTTTGCAGCGCTGCTCGAGGACAACCCCAACGATGCCGCGGCCCGAGCCGGGCAGGCGCAGGCTGGGCTGCTGAGGCGGGTCAGCACGGCTGACCCGACCAGGCTGGCGGCCCGATTGGCCGATCCGGATGACCTGGACGCCGTCCTACTGGCCGCTGATCTGGACGCCGCCCAAGGATCACCGGAGAAGGCCTTTGAGCGATTGCTTGAGGTGATCCGGCGCGGCCCGGGGGAGCCTCGTGAAACGGCTCGCGCCCGGCTGCTGGACCTGTTCGAAACTTTCGGGCCAACCGACCCTGCGGTGCTGAAGGCGCGTCGCGACCTGGCCACTGCCCTGTTCTAGTCGGCTGGGGAACCGGCCTCGAAGTAGGTCGGGCCGGCCTGCCGGTGGTCGGCGAGCCAGCGGATCCGCCGCGCCGCCAGCGGACTCAGCTGGGGTATCGCCTCCTCGACACTAACCCAGTGCGCCGCGACCACCTCGCCCGCGGCGAGGTGCAAGCGGGTCTGTGTTGTGAGCACTCCGCCGTCGAAGAGTAGTTCCACCGCGTCGTCCCAACCGAGATGCGCAGGCAACCAGTCCAGCACCAGCAGCCGGCCCGGCCGCAGGTGGAGGCCCAGCTCCTCTTCGATCTCGCGGGCCGCTCCCTGACGCGGTGACTCGTACGGCTCGACCACGCCGCCGGGCAGCTCCCAGTCGCTCTTGTACGACACCTCCAGCAGCAAGAACCGGGCCTGCGGGTCGGACCAGGGCCGGTCGGTGATCACCGTATGGGCGATCACCCGGGTTTTCGGCAGCACCGAGTTCATCACCGAGGAGAAGACCTCGCAGCCGTGACGGCGGTCGTCGGCGAGAACGGCGTACAGCAGGCCGTCTACCGTCCCCTGCTCAGTGAGCAAGGCCTGGCGCAGCCGCCCCTCACGGCGCATCCCGGCCCGGTGCGCCGCCCGTTGCCCTTGCGCGGAGGGCTCGGGGACCACCAGCTCCACCCGGGCCACGCCATCGGCGAAGGCCGCGTCCAGCTGGGTGGTCAACTGGTCTGGGTCGAGGTCGGTCTGCCACGCCAGCCTGAGGATTCTCTGCGACATCAACCCTCCGCCTGAACCTCTGGGCCAGATCTAGACCGCGCCACCTGCCCGGGTCTCGGTCTGATCATTCGGGTCGTACGCCAGCCAGATCGCTCCCAGCGCTGGGACCGCGATCGTGGCGGTCGCCGGGAAGTAGCCGGTCGGGACCTCGTACGCGGTCACCTGGCCGAGATTGCCGTAGGTGTTGGTGCCGTCGTACACCTCGGAGTCGGTGTTCAAGATCTCGCGCCAGACCCCGGCCTTCGGTAGCCCGATCCCGTACGTGGCCTGCGGCTGTGGTGAGAAATTAGTGATACAGGCCACCAGGCTCTGCTGCCCGTCGGAACGGATCCAACTGAAGATGTTGTTGCCCGCATCATCGGCGTTGATCCATTGGAAACCGGCAGGATCGTTGTCCAGCGCATGCAGTGCCGGGTTTTCCCGGTAAACACGATTCATGTCTTGGAACAGCCGCTGCAGTCCATGGTGGCCCCACAGGTCGCAAACCCACCATTCCAGGCTAGTGGACTCGGTGAACTCGCGGCGCTGGCCGAATTCATTGCCCATGAAGACCAGCTTCTTACCCGGGAAAGCCCACATGTAGGCGTAGAAAGCGCGCAGGGTCGCGAACTTGCGCCAGTCATCCTGTCCGATCTTGTTGATCATCGAGCCCTTGCCATGGACCACTTCGTCGTGGCTGATCGGCAACACGAAATTCTCCGAGTACGCATACACCATGGCGAACGTCATCAGGCCGTGGTGGTACTGGCGATAGATCGGGTCCAGCTCCAGATAGCGCAGGGAATCGTTCATCCAGCCCATATTCCACTTGAAGCCGAAACCCAGACCACCCTGGTCGACCCGACGGGTTACCCCGGAGAAAGAGGTCGACTCCTCGGCGATCATCACCACCCCAGGCTCCCGCTCGTACAGGTGCTTGTTGACGTAGCGCAGGAAATCGATCGCTTCCAGATTCTCGTTGCCGCCGTACTGGTTCGGCACCCACTGGCCCGGTTGGCGGGAATAGTCGAGGTACAGCATCGAGGCCACCGCGTCCACCCGCAGCCCGTCGATGTGGAATTCCTGTACCCAGTACAGAGCATTGGAGACCAGGAACGACTTCACTTCGTTGCGGCCATAGTTGAAGATGTACGTGCCCCAGTCCTGGTGTTCGCCCTGGCGAGGATCCTGATGCTCGTACAAGGCAGTGCCGTCAAAACGACCTAATGCCCACTCGTCCTTAGGAAAATGGCCCGGGACCCAGTCCATGATCACGCCGATCCCGGCCTGGTGTAGCCGGTCGATCAGGTAACGCAATTCGTCCGGGCGCCCGAAACGGGAAGTGGGAGCGAAATAACCGGTCACCTGGTAACCCCAGGACGGCTCGTACGGGTGCTCTGCCAGGGGCATCAGCTCGACGTGGGTGTAACCCTGCCAAGACACATATTCGACCAGTTCATCGGCGAGGTCCAGGTAGGTCTTGCCATGTCGCCAGCCTCCGAGGTGGACCTCGTAGACGCTCATCGGCTCCCGGTAGAGCTGGCTCGAGGCTCGCTTGGCCATCCATTCCTGGTCCGACCATTCATATTTCGAGGTGTAAACGATCGAGGCATTGTTGGGTGCTGATTCGCAGAACCGGGCCATCGGGTCGACCTTTTCCCGCCAGACCCCGTCCGCCCCCTGAATCCGGAATTTGTACAGGGTCCCGGTCCCGCGCTGCTCGATGAAGCGGGCCCAGACCCCGGTGCCCGGGATCTGCACCATGTCGTCGCCGCTCCAATAATTGAAGTCGCCGGCCACCTGAACCCGCTGCGCATTGGGCGCCCAGACTGCGAACCGGGTGCCTGGGATCCGGGTCTGGGAATCATGGTCGTAAACCGTCACCTCATGGGCGCCGAGCCGTTTCCAGACCTCGGTGTCGCCCCCATTCTGGAAACCTTCCAAGTCCCATCCGGTGAGTTCACCAGCCAGGTCGTATGTGGTCATCAGTTCTTCCTCTCTTCTACGGCCTGTGCCGTGCTCAACTGTGCGATCGTCTCGAGCGGGATCGGTACCCAGTCTGGTCGGTTACGCGTCTCGTACACCACCTCGTACATGGCCTTGTCGGCCTCGTACGCAGCTAATACGGTCGGGTCCGCCGCCATCGCGCGCCGGTCACGGTAGGCGGTCAGGAAGGCTTTCCGGGCCACGGCCACCCAGGACTCGTTGCCGGTCCCGGCGGCGCTGGCCGCATACCCGAACGAGCGCAACATCCCGGCCACATCGCGCCAGCAAGAATCCGGCAGCCGCCGCTCAGACATTGGACGCAGCGGCTCGCCCTCGAAGTCGATGATCCGCCAGCCCTGGGCCGTGCGCAGGGTCTGGCCGAGGTGGAAATCACCGTGGATCCGCTGCACCTCGATCATCCGGCCCCGTAGCCCGGCAAAGACCGTCCGCAGACCATCGGCATGCTCGGCCAAGACCGGTGCGACGGTCAGCGCCTGGGCCAGGTGGGCCTCCAACGCATCAGCAAGCTGGTCTCCGGACCTGCTGGTGGCGGTGTCGACCAGACCATCGTGCACCTCGGCTAGAGCCTGGCCCAGAGCGGCCGCGTCCGCTGCGAAGTCGAGCCCCTGGGCGCAGGCATCGCAGGCCAGCTGCCAGCCGTCGTGGGGGTCGGGGAGCAATTCGGTCATCGCGATCAGGTCGAGGTGCTCACCGGAGACCTCGGCTTCCACCCAGCCGTACAGGTCAGGCACCGACTGCACCCCGGCCGACCGCAACTGGTCCAACACCTCAATATCGAGATTGACCCCGATCTCAAGTCGACGAAAAATCTTGAGCATCGCCACATCACCTAGGACCACATTGGTATTGGACTGCTGCCCACCAAACCAGCGGGGGATCAGCGGCCGTTCCGGTAACGGCTTGCGTACCTTGACCGTGATCCTCTCATCCGCGTGTTCCAAGGTGTACGCACCGAGCAGGGCCGAAGTCAAGGCAGCCATCGCCTCCGGGTCCCGCGGGGCGTCGCAGACTCGCTGGTTGCCGATCTGGCCAATTTCGGCCGCGACCTCATCACCATCCCGATCGCGGTAGCCCACCAGCAGTTGATAAGACTCCTGGCCACCGTCGGGGTACCGCACAGTCGCGATCTCGGGGCGCACCCGGACCACGGCCTGCGGCGGTACCAGCCAGGCCAACGGCCGGATCCCCACCAAGTGGCCGCCTCGGCCCTTGCCTTGGAACCAGCGCGCCTGTTGCAGCACCGGCCACCACAATTCGGCCGCGGCCCGGTTGTCGGGGATCACCGCGTCAGCCTGCCATGACCGAGACGACATGGGCTGGGTTGTCGGGCGAGAGCCGGACGTACGTCGCGCGCCCCCAACTCCAGTTCTGCCCCGACAGATGGTCATGGACCCTCAGCTCCGGGTCATGGCCATGCCCGATCAGATCCAGGTTCCAGTAGACATCACCCTCGACCGCCTGGGACGGGTTCAGCGAGCACACCACGAGCACCACGTCGTCGCGGTCCTGCTTAGAGTAGGCGATGATCTCAGAATGACTGGTGGGGTGGAACCGCAGGGTCCGTAACGACTTCAGCGCCGGATGCTGGTTGCGAATCGAGTTCAAGATTCCCAGCAGCAGGTTGAGGTTGCCCGGGGCGTCGAAGTCGCGGGGGCGGTATTCGTACTTCTCACTATTGAGGTATTCCTCGCCGCCGACCCGCAGCGGCTCATGCTCGCAGAGTTCGAAACCGGAGTACACCCCCCACGACGGTGACAAGGTCGCCGCCAGCACAGCCCGAATCGCGAACGCAGCCGGCCGGCCAGACTGCAGGAAGATCGGGTTGATGTCGGGGGTGTTGACGAAGAGATTGGGCCGGTAGAAGGCATCGGTCTGGGTCGACAGCTCGGTGAGATAGTCGGTGATCTCATCCTTGCGGTTGCGCCAGGTGAAATACGTGTACGACTGGTGGAAACCGATTTTGCCCAGCGCCTGCATCATCTCCGGCCGAGTGAAGGCCTCGGCTAGGAAGAGCACGTCGGGATGGGATTCGCGCATCTGGCGCAGGATCCAGGACCAGAACGCTAACGGTTTGGTATGCGGATTGTCGACCCGGAAAATAGTCACCCCCTGGTCAGCCCAGTGACGCAGCAGCCGCAGCGATTCGGCGTAGATTCCGGCCGGGTCGAGGTCGAAATTGATCGGGTAGATGTCCTGGTACTTCTTCGGCGGGTTCTCCGCGTATGCGATCGTGCCGTCGAGCCGAGTGGTAAACCATTGCGGGTGCTCGCGGACCCAGGGATGATCCGGTGAGGCTTGCAGCGCGAAGTCCATCGCCACCTCAAGGCCCAGTTCCCGGGCCCTGGCCACGAACCGGGCAAAGCTGGCCTGATCGCCCAAATCGGGATGGATCGCGTCATGGCCACCTTCGACATTGCCGATCGCCCACGGTGATCCCGGATCGCCGGGGTCTGGCGTCAGGCTGTTGTTGCGGCCCTTGCGGAAGGCGGTGCCGATCGGATGGATGGGGGGCAGATAGACGACGTCAAAACCCATCTGGGCGACGGCCTCCAACCGGGCCTGGCTAGAGTCAAAGGTGCCCGAGACCCAGACCCCGTCAACCTGATGCGCCCCCTGGGAACGGGGGAAGAACTCGTACCAGGCGGAGAACAGGGCCCGCTCCCGGTCTACCCACAACGGGTACTCGATGGTCGCGGTAACCAGATCGCGCGGCGGGTACGCGGCCATCGCCCGGCGTACCCCGTGCTGGTTGACGGACTCCAGCAATTCGGCCGGGTCGCGTTCCGGCAGCAGGGTAGAGGCAACGGCCCGCAGCAGCGCCTCGTCGATGCTGGTGCCGGCGTCTCGGGCCAGGTCAGCGCCGCGTTCCAGCACCTGGCGGCCCTCCAGACAGACAAGTTCAACGTCTTGACCCAGGGGCAGTTTGGCCTGCGCGGTGTGAAGCCAGGTCTGCCAGGGATCGCTCCAGGCCTCGACCCGGAAGGTCCAGGCCCCCTGCCGATCGGCACGCACCCAGGCCTGCCAGATGTCCAGCCCGATCGGCTCGATCTGGGTCATCGGGTAGCGGCTCTGGTGGCCGTCGGGCCCGGTCAGCACCACGGCGGCGTTGACCGCGTCGTGGCCCTCGCGGAAGACCCGGGCGGTCACCGGCACCTGTTCGTCGACCGCAGCCTTCGCCGGGTAGGCGCCGCCCTCGACCACGGGCTGCACCTTGGTGATCGGGATCCGGCCAAAACCGAGCGGGGCAGGGCCCTGGGGTACCGCTCCGGCAGGTAGAACCGAACCCGTTGAGCCAGGCATGTCGGCCTGGTCGCTGACGGTCGCGGCCGTGGCTTGGGGGGTGACGGAGGCTGAGGTGTCGGGAACTGGCTGGTCGGCCATGAGGGTCTCCTGGTCCAGGTGCCCGGCGGGATGCCGAGGCAACGAGGGTCAACCTATCGCCGATTGGTCCTTTCTGCAGGTCATCTGGTCATCAGACGCGATGAGGTTCTCTGATCAGGGAGCTGATTCGTCCGGCTCGACGCTGGCCTGGTCGGCGGCCGCCAGTTCCGCTGCCGTGGTGGGGACCTCGGCGGCCATCAGGGCCACGGTCCGCGGTGGCAGGGTGATCACGGTCTGAGGCAGGAGCTGCTGGTCCGGCTCGGGCAGCTCACCCGGTTCTCCCGAATGCGCCAGGATCTGGTAGCCGGTGGCCCAGGGCAGGCCCGGCAGCCGGATCTCGACCGGGTAGTGACCGGCGTGGAACCAGGCGATGAAGCCGCGAGCCTGATCCGAGACGTACATCCCGAGGGTCTGCCGCCCGGTGTCGTGCCAGTCGCCCTGGCGCATCTCGCCTGAGTAGCCGTTGAGCCAGGCCAGATCGAAACGTCCCAGACCGGTGCCGTCGGGGTCGTGGATTTCGCTTCGGTGGCGGAACGCGGTCGGGCGCAGCACCGGGTGCTCGGCCCGCAGCGCCAACAGCCGTTGGACGAACGAGGTGACCTCATCCCACTGCCGTGCCTCATTCCAGTCCACCCAGGAAATTTGGCTGTCTTGGCAGTAGGCGTTGTTGTTGCCGCGTTGGGTACGGCCGAACTCGTCGCCGGCGGTGATCATCGGGATGCCATTCGCCAGCACCAGGGTCGCCATCAGGTTGCGGATCTGGCGGCGGCGCAGCCGCAGCACCTCCGGGTCCTCTGTCTCGCCCTCAACCCCGCAATTCCAGGAACGATTGTCGTCAGTGCCGTCCCGGTTCTGCTCGTAGTTGTCCTGGTTGTGCTTGTGGTGGTACGAGACCAGATCCCGCAGCGTGAAACCGTCATGGGCGGTGATGAAATTCACGGTCGACGTGAGTGGACGCCCGTCGTGGTCGTAGATGTCGGGTGATCCGGACAACCGCGACGCCAGCTCCTGGACTCCCTGGGTGGCGCCACGCCAGTAGTCACGCGAATACCCGCGGAACCGGTCGTTCCATTCGCTCCAGCCGCTGCCCCAGCGGCCGACCTGATAGCCGTACGGGCCGATGTCCCAGGGCTCGGCGATCAGCTTCACGCCCTGCAGTGCCGGGTCGGCGCCGATCGCGACCTTCAGCGGATGGGACTGGTCGACATGGTGATGCTGGTCCCGCAGCAGGGTGGTAGCCAGGTCGAAACGGAATCCGTCGACGCCCATCTCGGTCACCCAGTACCGCAGCGAATCCAGCACCAGCCGCTGGACCCCGGGCTGGCTGGTGTCCAGCGAATTCCCGCAGCCGGTGACGTCGTGGTCGTTGCGGTGGTCTTCGGTGAGCCGGTAGTAGCCGCCGTGGTCGATCCCGCGCAGGCTCAGGGTCGGGCCCTCGTGGCCGCCCTCCCCGGTGTGGTTATAGACGACATCCAGGATTACCTCGATCCCGGCCTCGTGCAGGGCCGAGACCATTTCCTTGAACTCGGCCACCTGGGAGCCAATCTGGCGGTGTGCGGTGTAGGCCTCATGCGGGGCGAAGAACCCCAGCGTGTTGTAGCCCCAGTAGTTGGACAGCCCCGAGCCCACCACGAACGGCTCCGAAACGAAGTGATGGATCGGGAGTAGCTCGACCGCGGTTACCCCGGTCGTGATCAGGTGTTCCAGAACCGTCGGGTGGGCGAGCCCGGAGAAGGTGCCGCGACGATGCTCGGGGACCAGCGGGTGCAGTCGCGTATACCCCTTGACGTGGAGTTCGTAGATCACGCTCTCAGACATCGGGCGCCGATTCGCGATCGGGACCGGGGGCGGGGTGGGGTCCACCACCACGCTCAGCGGAACCGCCTGGAACGAGTCGGTGGGGTCGGGAAGATAGTTCGACTCCGGGGTGTGGTCTCGGATCGGGCCGGCGTAGTCGATACCCCCGGTGATGGCTCGGGCGTACGGGTCGAGCAGCAGCTTGGCCGGGTTAAAACGCTCCCCATGTTCGGGTCGCCAGGGCCCGTGGACCCGGTATCCGTACAAGGTGCCGTGACCGACGCCTGGGACGTACGTGGTCCAGACCCCGTCGGAGCCCCCGGTGAGCTCGACGTTGCGCTGGCTGCGGTCGCCTGCCACCAGGGCCAGTTCCACACGGGTGGCGCGCGGTGCCCAGAGTGAGAACTGGGTTCCCGAACCGTCAGGGTGGGCGCCGAGGGCAGCCGATGGGTCCGGGGATGGCAATACCGGAAGACTCATATGTTCCTCGTCAGGTACAGGTCGTGCGTTCGTGCTGGTTGCGGCGACGCTGGTGCCGCTTCTGCCTCGGGTCGCCACGTTCTGGCCATCAGCTCGTCCAGACGATCTTCGGGTCCGCGACCAGCAGGTCAACTCTACCGATGGCCGAGAGCCGACCCAGGTCCAGCGCATCCGGGGAGCTGCCCGGCGGGAAGGTCAGCCGCAATGAGGGCAAAGTAACCTCGACCGTACTGGTGGTGAGATCGGCTGCCGACGGTTTGATCTGGATCTGCTGGTCGGTGGGCGGCGACGGGATACTCCAGGTCGCGGTGTCGGGCGCGGCCACCGGCTGAGTGTATCGGAAAGGGCAACCGACCGGGGTGTACGAGCGTTGCGCGAGACAGGCCGACAGCGAATCTCGGACCGCCTTCACCACCCGGTCTCGGCCGTGGGGCGTGAGTTGGACAGCGAAGTCGCTGGGCTGCGGCGAGTCCTGTAACCGCGGCACCGCGACCTGGCCACTGCGGCCGAAGGTTAGGAGGGAAGACGACGAGGTGATCGGGTAGATGCCGGGCAGCAGGAAGACCTGGTCGGTGGTCACCTCGACCCCAGCCAGCATCATGGTCAGCCCGTTACGGCGCTGGCTGCCCAGGGAGATCCCGCCCTTGTTCAGGCTCGACACGATCTTGTAGCGGTCGCCGACCTGGGCGACCGAGACGGTGTCGGCGATCGTGTCCTGGTTTAACCGGTACACCACCGGGACGGCGGTAGTCGAGGTCGGCGTGACGCTGATGTCCGACAGCGGGTACGAGGCGTGGGCCTGCTTGAGCACCGCATCGGTGATGAACCTGGTATCGCTCGGGGGGTCGCGCAGCTCAGCCAGGGCAGCCCGGGCGTTCCCGTCACGGATCGCGGTGAAGAAACGACGGACTGTGTCCGCTGGGCCGCTCTGCCGCGGCGCCACAAGAATCCCCGTCCCGGTCCCCAGCCCGATCGAGATGACCGCGGCGACCAGCATGATCAACCATCGGGGCCGGCTGCAGCGAGCGCCGCTGCCCCCCATCCCCGTTCCCCCAGCCACCTGACCAGGGTACGGGAAGCCAGAGAACGCCACTCCTACGATGAGGAGCATGTCAGAACAGGTGGCGACCACCGGAATTGGCTCCTGGCCGGGGACGCGGATGCTTCCGGCTGCCGGCGAGGCGCTGGAACTGTGGGACCTGCCCTTCCTGCCGGAACTGCCGCAGCGGGGGCCAGCGGCTCAGATGCTGGGACGCAGCCTCGCCCTGCTCCCGGAGCCGGCCTTCGAACTAAGCCGTACCGGCTGGCGGGTGAGCGGTCGCCCCGGACAGGACCAGCGCCGGGCTGCGGCGCTGCTGCGTAATGACCTAGACCAGCTGGCCGAGGCCGCCCAGGGCTACACCGGACCGCTGGTGGTCTCCCTGGCCGGGCCCTGGACCTTGATGAGCTGCGTGGATCTGCGCCGCGGCGGCAGGATCCTGGGCGATCCCGGCGCTCGACGTGACCTGGTCGCGGGCCTGGGTGAGGCCCTGACCAGTCTGGTCACCATGATCACCCGGTTGTTGCCGGAGGTGGAGGTCCGGGCGAAGCTGGACGAGCCGGCTCTGGGCTCGGTGCTGGCAGGTGCCGTACCCACCGAAAGCGGCCTGTACCGGCACCCGCCGCTCCCGGTCGACGAGATCCGATCTGGGCTGCGGGACCTGGTGGCCAGACAGCCCGAACTGGTGGTTCACAGCTGCGCGGCGGCCCCGGTCGAACTGCTGTCGCAGTGTCAGGTGACCACGATCGCGCTGGACGCGGCCCAGGTAGGGGCATCGGCCCGCGATGAGCTGGCCGGGCATCTGGACCGGGGCGGCTCGGTGTGGTGGGGGGTCGTACCCACCGGCCCGGGAGCCGTGGTGCCGACGGTGGCCGAGGTCGTGGCCCGGACCCAGGCCTGGCTACGACCGCTGGACATGGGTGAACGGCTACTGGGACACCTGTGGCTAACGCCGGCCTGCGGACTGGCCGGGTTCACCGAGCCGGACGCGCGGGCGGTGGCCACCGTGCTGCGCCAATCCGCGCAGGAGGTCACCGGCCTCCTGGTCGGATAGGCCGGGCCGGCTCGGCAGGCTGCTTAGATGTGCCCGTGACCAGCGTCCCGGACCAGACCATCGCCGCCACCGCTGACCTGCCGGTATCGGCTCGAGAGCGTCACAAAGAATTAGCCGACCAGATCATCGACCACCGCTGGCGCTACTACGTCCTTGACCAGCCGACCGTGACCGATGGGGATTTTGATGCCCTGATGCGGGAACTGGAGGCCCTGGAGGAGCGGTATCCGGGTTTGCGGACCCCGGACTCACCGACTCAGCAGGTTGGTGGGGCACCGTCCACCAGCTTTGCCCCGGTCACCCACCTGCAGCCGATGATGAGCCTGGACAACGTCTTCGACCGGCCTGAACTGGAGGCTTGGTACGCGCGGGCGGTACGGGAGGTTGGCGACGAACAGATCACGGCCTCGGGTCTGCTGTGTGAGTTGAAGATCGACGGCCTGGCCCTCGACCTGGTGTACGAACGAGGTCGGCTGGTCCGAGCCGCGACCCGTGGCGACGGCCGTACCGGCGAGGACGTCACCGCCAATGCCCGCACCATTGCCGCGATCCCGCGACGGCTTAATGGTGAGGCGCCTACGGTTTTGGAGGTACGCGGGGAGGTCTTTCTCCCGGTCCAGAACTTCGCCGACCTGAACGCCGCGCTGGTGGAACAGGGCAAACAGCCCTTCGCTAATCCGCGCAATGCCGCCGCTGGGTCGTTGCGGCAAAAGGATCCGCGGGTCACCGCCACCCGGCCGTTGTCGTTCCTGTGTCACGGGCTGGGTGAGGCCACCGGGGTCAGTGTGGAGCACCTGAGCGAGGTGTACCGGCTGCTAGCCGGGTGGGGCCTGCCGATCAGCGACGAGGCCCGTACCTGTGTCAGTCTTGACGAGGTCTGGCAGTTCATTGAGCGGGCCGGGCAGCGGCGCCACGACTTCCATCACGAAATGGATGGGGTGGTCATCAAGATCGACGACCGGGCGCTGCAGCAGCGCCTCGGCACGACCTCCCGGGCGCCACGCTGGGCCGTGGCCTACAAGTACCCTCCGGTGGAGGTCACCACCAGGCTGCTGGACATCCAGGTGAACGTCGGTCGTACCGGGCGCGTCACCCCGTTCGCGGTGATGGAGCCGGTGCAGGTCGCCGGCAGTACCGTCGCCCAGGCCACCCTCCACAACGCCTCCGAGGTCCGTCGCAAGGGGGTGTTGATCGGTGACACTGTGGTGCTGCGCAAGGCTGGTGATGTGATCCCGGAGGTGCTGGGGCCGGTGGCCGCCCTACGGGACGGCTCGGAGCAAGACTTTGTGATGCCGACCATCTGCCCAGCCTGCGGCACGACGCTCGCCTACGAGAAGGAAGGCGATGCCGACCTGCGCTGCCCGAACCAGCGGGCCTGCCCGGCCCAGCTGGTGGAGCGGCTCTTCCACCTCGCCTCCCGGCAGGCTCTGGACATCGAGGTGCTCGGCTGGAAAGCGGCTCAGGCGCTGCTGTCAGCCGGCCTGGTCGGCGACGAGGGAGACCTGTTCGCCCTTACCGAAGCAGACCTGAGCCGCAGCGACTTCTTCCGCACCAAAGCCGGGGCATTGTCAGCCAACGGCCGTCGACTGCTTTGCGAACTCGAGGCCGCCAAGAGCCGCCCCTTCAGCCGCTTCCTGATCGCCTTGTCGATCCGTCACATCGGCAAGGGGGTCGCCCCCGACGTGGCCGCGGTCTTCCCCGACATCGACCGGCTGGCCGCCGCGACCGAGGAGGAGCTGGCTGAGGTGCCCGGGCTGGGGCCGACGCTGGTGGCCTCGATCCGGGAATGGTTCGGCGTTGACTGGCACCTCGAGATCGTGCGCAAATGGCAGCAGGCCGGGGCGATGCTGCCCGGGGCCCAGCCCGATCCGGACGAGGCATTGGAGCCGATCCTGGCCGGGATCACCGTGGTAGTCACCGGATCCCTGCCCGGCTACACCCGTGACAGCGCCCGCGACGCCATCGTGGCCCGGGGCGGCAAGGCCGCCGGTTCGGTCTCGAAGAGCACCGACTACGTGGTAGTGGGGGACAATGCCGGATCGAAGTACGACAAGGCGGTGGCGTTGCGGCGCCCGATCCTGGATGCGGCCGGTTTCGAGGCCCTGCTGAGCGGTGGCCCGCAGGCCGTCGTCAACCTGGTGCGTTCCGAATAGCCCCGTACACTGGGCGCGTGCCGCGCGTCTTCACCAACCTCGACCTTCACGGGTCAACCCCGGCCCGGGCCCAGCCCCGCATCGGGGAGTGGGGGCCGGTCGGGGTGCCGAGCACCCGGTCCAAGGCGTGGTGGCGGCTGTGGATCAGCCTGGCCTTCGTCCTCGCGGCCACCGCCGTGATCTGGTTCGGCCACCACGTCTTTACACAACTGAGATAGCGCCGGATCCAGTTTTGGCTCCGGCCTGGACGATCGGCCCACAACGGCGTACTCTGACCCCGCCGGCTCTCAGGGCCGGCTCTCAAAGGGGGCACTAATGGTGCGTCGAGCGTGGGCTGGAACCTGGGTGATGACGCTGCTGTACTGCAGCTTGCTCGTCGCCACACCGGCTGCTGCGGTTGGGGCCGGGGTTCCGCGCGATCTGATCGTGACCACTGACGGTCTGCCGTCAGGAACGGTCCGGCTGTCTTGGGGTGCGCCCGAGAATCGGGTCTCGGGGTACGCGCTGGCCTGGGCCAGCCTGACCGCCGCGTCTGGCCAGCGTCAGGTCTCGGCCGAAACCACGACAGCGACCCTGACCGGGCTCAGCATCGGGGCCACATACCAGATCAGCGTCGCGGCGGTACTCCGGGACGGGAGCGTGGGCCGGGCGGCCACCGTCACCGCAACCCTGTCCGGCGTGGCCCACCCGTTCCCGGCCTCGGCCTACTTCACCGCCAACGGCCGGGTACAGCGGGTCCCGCTCGGCGCTGGCCCACCGACGATAGTGGCGCCGGGCTCGATCTTCGTGGTCGACGCGGGAGTGGTCTATGTGGCCTCCGGTGGCGGCGTGGACCGAATCGACAACGCGGGAAGCATCACCATCTATCGCGATCCCACCATCCGGGTGGAGCGTCTCTTCCTCGACGACGCGGGCGGGTTGTACGTCGCCGGCATCGAGGATCCGGCGACCCGCCGACGAGTCCTGGACCATGTGGCTCCCGGAGGGCAGGTGACCCGGCTGGATGCCGGCCCGGCAACAGGCTACGCGGTCGGTCGAGACCAGGTGGTGCATGTCGCCGACACCGGCCCTTCCCAGACCACGGTCACCCTCTACCAGGTCACTGCTGGTCGCCGTACGAACGCCCGGACAGTAACGGTCGGCGACGGCTACCGGGGGATGCTGGCCGGCCGTGACGGTGTGCTCTACCTGCAGGGCCATTCGGCCACGATGAGACCGTCGCCGCCGAGTTGGTGGTACGTGCGCTCGGCGGCCCGCGCCGGGGCGGACATCATCCGGTCTGAGAGGGTCGCCACCCTCGGCGCTGACGGCTTCTTCTACTGGATCGAGACCACCGGTGACACTACGAGCCGCAGCCGGCTGAGCGACGGCGGCGTACGCGATACCCCAGACCGCGAGATCCGTCGCTACCGACCGGGCGGGCGTAGTTCCGCGATCCCGGTTCGGGGGCTGCTGCCACCTCAGCAGGGTACCTCGCTGGCGGTCGGCCCAGACGGCACGATCGTCACGCTCACTCTCGAGCCGCGGCCCCGATTGGTGAAGTACTCGCCCGAAGGCGGCGTACCGACACCGCTGCTGGATCTGGTGGATGTGTTGCCCCAGGGACTTCAGGTCGGCTGATCCGACCATCCAGGTGTGTCGATCTCGTGGCCGGTGCTGGTTCCGTGGCGGATCCGGGATGGCCGGCACCCGACAGCCGGGGCGGACGGGCATTAGCATGTCGATTCGATGATCCCAAGGAGGACCTGTGGCGCTGACCCCTGACGACGTCGCCCGGCTGGCCCGGCTGGCCCGGATCGACCTGACCCCGCAGGAGCTGGACCGGTTGGCTCCGCAGCTCGACCTGATCGTCGAATCGGTGGCGCGGGTGTCCGAGATCGCGACCGCTGATGTACCCGCCACCTCACATGCGCTGCCGCTGACTAATGTGATGCGTGAAGACCGGGTGCAGCCGTCGTTGCCGCGGGCCGAGGTGCTGGCGATGGCCCCGGAGACCGAGGACGACCGGTTCCGGGTGCCGCGGATCTTGGGGGAGCAGGCATGAGCATGATCACCTGGACCGCGGCCGAGATGGCGGCCCGGTTAGCGGCCCGAGAAGTGTCCGCCGTAGAACTGGTCCAGGCCCATCTGGACCAGATCGCGGCCGTTGACGACCAGGTGCACGCCTTCTTGTCCGTAGACGGTGAGCGGGCGCTCGAGACCGCTCGCCAGATCGACACCCGGCGGGTCGCGGGCGATGATCTCGGGCCCCTGGCCGGGGTTCCGATTGGGCTCAAGGATGCCTTCTGCTACCAGGGGGTGGCAACCACCTGCGGTTCTCGGCTGCTGAAAGACTGGTGCCCGCCGTACCACTCCACCGTCGCCCAGCGGCTGCTCGACCATGGCCTGGTGATCCTGGGCAAGACCAATCTGGACGAGTTTGCGATGGGCAGCTCGACCGAGAACAGTGCCTACGGCCCCACCCACAACCCGTGGGACCTGGGCCGGGTTCCCGGAGGCTCGGGGGGCGGCTCATCGGCCGCCTTGATCGCCTACCAGGCCCCCCTCACGATCGGTTCCGACACCGGTGGCTCGATCCGTCAACCGGCCGCGCTGACCGGCACGGTCGGAGTGAAACCGACCTACGGAGCGGTCTCGCGGTACGGGCTGGTGGCCACCGCATCCTCGCTCGACACCCCTGGCCCCTGCGCCCGAACCGTCTTGGACACGGCCCTGCTGCACGAGGTGCTGGCCGGACATGACCCGCGGGACTCAACTTCGATCGACGCCGCAGTACCGGCGGTCGTCGCAGCTGCCCGGGCCGGGGACGTTCGGGGGCTGCGGATCGGGGTGGTCGCCGAATTCGGCGGCGCCGGCTACGCGCCCGGAGTGGAGCAGCGTTTCGCTGAGACCATTGACGTGCTACGCAGCCTCGGGGCGCAGGTGACGCAGGTGTCTTGTCCCAGCTTCGACTACGCCCTGGCGGCGTACTACCTGATCCTGCCGAGCGAGGTGTCGAGCAACCTGGCCCGTTTCGACGCGATGCGCTACGGGGCTCGGATCGGTGACGACGGCAACCGATCGGCGCAGGAAGTGATGAGCCTGACCCGGGGCCGGGGCTTCGGCGACGAGGTAAAACGGCGGGTGATCCTGGGCACCTACGCGCTGTCGTCGGGCTACTACGACGCCTACTACGGTTCGGCCCAGAAGGTACGTACCCTGATCGCGCGGGACTTCGCCCGGGCTTTCCAGAGCGTGGATGTGCTGGTCTCACCGACCACCCCGACTACCGCCTTCCGGATCGGGGAACGCATCGACGACCCGTTGGCGATGTACAAGGCGGATCTGTGTACGATCCCCGCCAACATGGCCGGGATCTGCGCGGCGTCGTTCCCGATGGGGCTGGCCCCCGAGGACGGTCTGCCAGTCGGCTTCCAGGTGATGGCCCCGGCCCTGGCCGAGGACCGGCTGTACCAGGTCGGCGCCGCCGTGGAGGCGGCCCAGCCGCCGATCCTCGACAGCCTGCCCACCCTGCCCGGCTCACTGGCCCAGAAAGAGAGCACCCGATGAGTGACCGGCTGCTGGACTACGACGAGGCGATGGCCCGCTACGAGCCGGTGCTGGGCCTGGAGGTGCATGTCGAACTGAGTACTGCCTCCAAGATGTTCTGCGGCTGCTCGACCGCCTTCGGCGCCGAGCCGAATACCCAGACCTGCCCGGTTTGTCTGGGTCTGCCGGGTTCGTTGCCGGTGGTAAATGCCGCCGCGGTGGAGTCGGCGATCCGGATCGGGCTGGCGCTGAACTGCCAGATCGCCAGCTGGTGCCGGTTCGCACGCAAGAACTATTTCTACCCCGACATGCCGAAGGACTTCCAGACCAGCCAGTACGACGAGCCGATCGCCTTCGACGGGCAGGTCGAGATCGAGGTGGACGGGGTCTCGTACCAGGTCCCGGTGGAACGGGCCCACATGGAGGAGGACGCCGGCAAACTACTTCATGTCGGCGGAGCCACCGGCCGGATCGTGGGCGCCGATTACTCGTTGCTCGACTACAACCGGGCCGGGGTGCCGCTGATCGAGATCGTCACCAAACCGGTGCTGGGAACCGGCGCCCAGGCCCCCCGCGTGGCCCGGGCTTATGTCACTTTCCTGCGCGACATGCTGCGCGCCCTGGGCGTGTCGGATGTACGAATGGAGCAGGGCTCGCTGCGCTGCGACGCCAACATCTCGCTCATGCCCAGAGGCAGCGCCGAGCTTGGGACCCGGACCGAGACCAAGAACGTGAATTCGTTGCGTTCGGTGGAGCGGGCATTGCGCTATGAGATCTGCCGCCAGGCGGCGCTGCTGGCTGACGGGCAACCGGTTCACCAGGAGACCCGGCACTGGCACGAGGACGGTGGCTACACCACGCCAGGCCGTTCCAAGGAGCAGGCCGAGGACTACCGCTACTTCCCCGAACCGGACTTGGTGCCAGTGGCCCCTAGCCCGGAATGGGTGGCGCGGCTACGCCAGAGCCTGCCGGAACCGCCCGCGGTCCGGGTCCGGCGGCTGCGTGAGCAGTGGGGCCTCTCCGAACGTGAGATGGCTGATGTAGTGGCTGCCGAGGCGGTCGATCTGATCGACCAGACGGTGACCGCCGGGGCATCACCCCAGACGGCGCGCAAGTGGTGGCTGGGTGAGTTGGCCCGCCGGGCCAACGAGGCCCAGGTGCCCTTGGCCGAGGTGGGGATCAGCCCGGCTCAGGTGGCGGCGCTGCAAGCCCTGGTGGCGGCGGGTACCGTCAACGACAAGCTGGCCCGTCAGGTGATCGACGGGGTCCTAGCCGGGGAAGGGGAACCAGATGATGTGGTTCGGTCCCGAGGCCTGGTCGTGGTCAGCGACGCCGGGGCTCTAGAGGCGGCGGTAGATGCGGCGATCGCCGCTGACCCGGATGCGGCCCAAAAGGTCCGCGATGGCAAGGTGCAGGCCGCCGGGGCGCTGATCGGGCAGGTGATGAGGCAGCTACGCGGTCAGGCTGACGCTGCTGCGGTCCGCGAGCTGATCATGACCCGGCTGGTTCGCTGATCGGACCATGCCGTACGAGAACCGCCCGGATGGACACGGCGTCGCCGGCCCGGGCCTCGTAGGTCACAATGACCGCCATGGTTGATCTGCGTACCGTTGGGGCGTTGCGGCCCGCGATCGTGCAGGATGCGACCACGAAGGCGGTGCTGATGCTGGCCTGGATGGATGACGAGGCGCTGCGCCGGACCCTCGAGACCCGCCAGGCCACCTACTGGTCTCGGTCCCGCAAGCAGTACTGGGTGAAGGGGGCCACCTCGGGCCACACCCAGCGGGTACGAGAGGTCCGGCTGGATTGCGACGCGGACACCGTCCTGCTTCAGGTTGACCAGGTCGGCCCGGCCTGCCACACCGATGCCCCGACCTGCTTCGACGCTGGCGAGATCCTGCTGACCGACCGGGAGCCGAACGATGCCTGAAATCCTGCCTGACCTGGCCGGTTTCCGGGCGGCAGCCGAGGCCGGCGCCCGGGTGATCTCGGTCCGGGCCCGGGTACAGGCCGACGGTCTGACCGCGGTCGGGCTGTACCACCACCTGTGCCGGACCCGGCCGGGGACCTTCCTGTTGGAATCGGCCGCTGATGGGGTGCAGAGCCGCTGGTCGTTCGTCGGGATTCGGGCCCTGGCGACGCTCACTGCACACCAGGGGCAGGCGGTCTGGACTGGCCGGCCACTGGTGGGGCTGCCGGAAGTGGCGGACCCGCTGGCGGCGCTCGCCGCCGCCTTGACCATGCTCCACACCGAACCGGAACCGCTGTTGCCGCCGCTGGCGTCAGGCTTCGTCGGTTACCTCGGCTACGACCTGGTACGGCGGCTGGAGCGGCTGCCGGATACCTGCCGTGATGATCTGCGGGTTCCGGAGTTGACGATGCTGCTGGTGGGAGATCTGGCCGCGGTCGACCATTACAGCGGCGATGTTTGGCTGATCGCGAATGCGGTGAACTTCGACGCCACCGCGGACCGGCTGGAGCAGGCGTACGCGGATGCGGTGGCCCGGGTCGAGACGTTGCTGGCGGCGCTGGCGGAACCGGCGGCGCCGCTGCTGACCGAGGTACTCGAGGTGAGCGAGCCGGAGCTGGTCCGTCAGCGCAGCAGCGCCGATTTTCAGCAGCTGGTGCGCGACTGCGTGGCCGAGATCCAGGCCGGCGAGATCTTTCAGGTGGTCCCCAGCCAGCGTTTCGAGGTGGCGACCGAGGCTGACCCGCTGGATGTGTATCGGATGCTGCGGCGGGGCAACCCCTCGCCGTACATGTTCCTGCTCCGGTTGGACGACTTCGCGATCGTCGGCTCGAGCCCGGAGGCCCTGGTGACTGTCCGCGACCAGCAGGTGGTGATCCACCCGATCGCCGGAACCCGGCCCCGAGGAGCGAGCCTTGAGCAAGACGCTGCCCTCGAAGCTGAGCTGCTGGCCGACGAGAAAGAAGCCGCGGAACACCTGATGCTGGTGGATTTGGGCCGTAACGACGTCGGTCGGGTCAGCGTGCCGGGCACGGTCACGGTGCACGAGTTCATGCGGGTTCGGCGCTACTCCCACGTGATGCACCTCGAGGCGGAAGTCTCGGGCCGGTTGGCGCCCGGGCGTACCGCCCTGGAGGCCACCCTGGCCGGGTTCCCGGCCGGCACCTTGTCGGGAGCGCCGAAGGTCCGGGCGATGGAGATCATCGACCGGGTGGAGCAGACCCGGCGTGGGGTGTACGGCGGGGCGGTCGGCTACCTCGACCTGGGCGGCAACGCGGACACGGCGATCGCGATCCGGACCGCCCTGATCAAGGATCAGGTGGCGTACGTCCAGGCCGGGGCCGGGGTGGTGGCCGACTCCGACCCGGCCGCCGAAGACACTGAGACCATCAACAAGGCGGCGGCGGTGGTCCGGGCGATCCGAGCCGCGGACCGGCTACGCCGAATCTGAGCCGACATACGTAAGGGGCCGACCATGGGTCTGCACGCCTCAGCCGTTCACCGAAGGAGACGCCCATCATGACCGGGACCGTGCTCGACAGCATCATCGTCGGGGTCCGGGCCGACCTGGACCGGCGCCGCCGCCAGGTTCCGCTGCCCGAACTGCAGCGCCGGTTACGCATGATCGCGCCCCCCCGAGACCCGATGCCCGCCCTGCGGGCTCCCGGGCTGTCGGTGATCGCCGAGGTGAAACGAGCCTCCCCGTCGAAAGGGGCCCTGGCTGAAATCCCCGAACCGGACCAGCTGGCCGCCGCCTACCAGGACGGCGGGGCGGCGGTGATCTCGGTACTCACCGAGCAGCAGCATTTCGCTGGCTGCCTGGCCGACCTGGACATGGTCCGGGCCCGAGTTGAGATCCCGATCCTGCGTAAGGATTTCATCGTGGAGGAATACCAGGTCTGGGAGGCCCGGGCTCATGGTGCCGACCTGGTGCTGCTGATCGTCGCGGCCCTGGAGGACGACCAGTTGGCCGCGCTGTACCGCCTGGTTACCGACCTGGGCATGACCGCGCTGGTGGAGGTCCATTCCCAAGCCGAGGCGCGCCGGGCGCTGGCCTGCGGCGCGACCCTGGTAGGAGTGAACAACCGGGATCTGCGGACCTTACAAGTGAACCCGGCGACTTTCGGCCGGTTGGCGGCGGCGATCGGGCCTGGGGTGGTCCGGGTGGCCGAATCCGGGATCCTGACCCTTGATGATGCCCGCGCAGCTGCTGCGGCCGGAGCCGATGCAGTGCTGGTGGGAGAGGCGCTGGTACGCGACCATGACCCGAGCAATGCCGTGGCCCGGCTCCGAGGCCGGTAGGCTCGGGTGATCCCTCCCGAAAGGACCTCATGGCGCGGCTGCCCGACCACCGGCCGGCAAGGACGACGAGGACAAGTAGTTCATTCCCGAAAGGACCTCATGGCGCGGCTGCCCGACCACCGGGGCCACTACGACCGCTTCGGCGGCACATTCGTTCCCGAGGCGTTGTTCTCTGCCCTGGGTCAACTTGAGCGTGAATACCGGGCCGCGGTCGCGGACCCGGATTTCGCGGCCGACTTAGCAGGGTTGTTGACCGACTACGCCGGACGCCCATCGCCGCTGACCGCAGCGCCCCGGTTCTCACAGCACTGTGGCCGGGCGAATGTGCTGCTGAAGCGGGAGGACCTGAACCACACCGGATCCCACAAGATCAACAATGTTCTGGGGCAGGCCCTGCTCGCCCAGCGGATGGGCAAGCGGCGGGTGATCGCCGAGACCGGGGCCGGGCAGCACGGGGTGGCCACCGCCACCGTGGCGGCGCTGCTGGGGCTGGAATGCGTGGTCTACATGGGGCAGGTCGACACCGAACGACAGGCGCTGAACGTGGCCCGGATGCAGTTGCTGGGCGCCACAGTGGTGGCGGTCGGTTCCGGCTCGCGGACCCTCAAAGACGCCATGAATGAGGCGCTGCGGGACTGGGTGGCCAACGTTGACCACACCCATTACCTGATCGGCTCGGTCGGCGGGCCGCACCCGTTCCCCGAGATCGTACGAGACTTCCAGGCGGTGATTTCGGCCGAGACCCGTCAGCAGCTGCTCCAACGGTACGGGCGGTTGCCGGACGCGGTGCTGGCCTGCGTCGGCGGCGGTTCCAACGCGATGGGCATGTTCACCGGTTTCGTCGACGACCCGTCAGTGGCGCTGCTGGGTTTTGAGGCCGGCGGTGACGGGGTCGAGACCGGCCGGCACGCCGCCACGATCACGGCCGGGCAGGAGGGCGTGCTGCATGGGATGCGGACCTTCGTCCTGCAGGACGAGGACGGCCAGACCAAGCCATCGCATTCGATCTCGGCCGGCCTGGACTATCCCGGGGTCGGCCCGGAACATGCCTGGCTGGCCACAACCGGCCGGGCCAGCTACGAGCCGGTCACCGACGCCGAGGCGATGGCGGCTTTCCGGCTGCTCACCCAGACCGAGGGGATCATGCCGGCGATCGAGTCAGCACACGCGGTCGCCGGCGCGATCCGGGTCGGCAGGCGGCTGGCTGAGCAAGACCCGGACGCCACGCCGCTGCTGGTGGTCTGCCTGTCAGGGCGCGGCGACAAGGACGTCGACACCGCGATCTCCTGGTTCGGGCTGGACGGCTCCGCCGACGAGACCACCGGGGCGATGCCATGACTGGGTACGACCAGGGCCGGCTGGGTTGCTGTGGGCAGATCTACCAGCAGGCGGCGGCGCAGGACCGAGCGGTGCTGGTCGGCTACCTGCCGGTCGGTTTTCCTGACGTGCCCACCTCGATCGCCGCGATGCGGGCCGCGATCGAGGGTGTTGATGGGCTCGGCTGCGACCTGCTGGAGATCGGGATGCCGTACTCGGATCCGGTGATGGATGGGCCGGTGATCCAACGCGCTGCCACCGCGGCCCTGCAGCGGGGGGTTCGGACCCGGGATCTGTTTGCGGCCGTCGAGCAGGTGGCGGCGAGCGGGTCTCGGCCGTTGACGATGACGTACTGGAATCTGGTCGAGCGCTACGGGGTGGATCGGTTCGCGCGGGATCTCGCCGCGGCCGGCGGCGCCGGCCTGATCACCCCGGATCTCACCCCGGACGAGGCACAGGAGTGGATCGAGGCCTCGGACCGGTACCGACTGGACCGGGTCTTCCTGGTGGCTCCTTCGTCGTCCGACGAGCGGATCCGCACCACCACAGCCAGTTGTCGTGGTTTCGTCTACGCGACCGCCGTCATGGGGGTGACCGGCACCCGCAGCCAGGTGTCGGCCGCCGCCCCGCGGCTGGTGAGTCGGGTACGGCAGCTGGGATCGGCAGTCCCGGTCGGAGTCGGGCTCGGGGTGTCGAACGGGCAACAGGCCGCGACCTTGGCCCGGCACGCGGACGGGGTGATCGTGGGATCGGCCCTGGTGAAAACTCTGCTGGCGGCCGATGCTGCCCAAACCCCCGACGACACCCGTGCCCTGCGTGAACTGGTCGGTGACCTGGCCCGGGCAGTGAGGACCCGATGATCCGGAACGTCCGCATCGGCCGTGCCGGACAGTCCGATCTCACGACACAGTCAGAGCTCCCGACAAGACGAGGGTGAGGAGTCGCGATGGCGAAAAAGAAAACCTCCCGGCAACGCCCAGCCCCCGCTGCCAGCGGCGGTCGGGCAGGGACCGGCCCCCGGGGGCTACTGGAGCGGGACTCCGCGATTGCCGTCCAGAACCGGAACCGGCGGGTCTTCGCGGTCGTGGCGGCCGTCGTGCTGTTGGGCCTGGTCGGTGCGATCGTGGGATACGGCTGGTGGCGCAGCGACCGGGCGGTCCCATCCCCGGCGTCGACCAGCCGTACCGGTGCGGCCAGCCCGGCCACGCCGCAGGTGGTCTTCGCCCCGGTCCAGATCCAGCCCGGCCAGGGGATCCGGATCGGCTCGGCCGAGGCCAGGAACGTGATCGCGGTCTACCTCGACTTCCATTGCAGCCACTGTTTGGACTTCGAACGGCAGTACGGCCCGACGTTGACCGCCCTGGCTGACAGCGGCCGGGCCAGCATCGAATACTGGCCGCTGGGATTCCTGTCCGAGGGCAGCAAGTCCGCCTCGAATGCGTTCGCCTGTGCCGCCGAGCGGGACCCGCGTTTCGCCCGCGACCTGCACGATGCCCTCTTCGTTAACCAACAGGCCAGATGGACCGATGAACAGCTGCTGGGCTTGTCGCGGCACCTGCGGCCCGCGCTGCCGGACGGCTACGAGTCCTGCGTGACCACCAAGCCGCACCTGGCATGGGTGAGCGGGATCTATCAGGTGGCGGCGCAGGGCCCAGCCCGGCAGGGGACCCCCACCGTGACCGTGAATGGACAGCCGTTCAGTCTGCAGCACGCAACCCCGACCAGTCTCAAGGAGCAGTTGGTATGACCATCTCGCCGTTGGTGATCCCCAGCCCGCCTGAGAGTGTCTGGTACCTCGGCCCGGTCCCGATCCGGGCGTACGCGCTGGCCATCCTGATCGGGATCGGGATCGGCTGGTGGCTCACGGCCCGCCGCTGGAAGGCCCTCGGCGGCAGCGGGGAGGTCCTCGAGGGGATCTTGATGTGGGCGGTGCTGTGCGGCATCCTCGGCGCCCGCGCCTACCACGTGGCCACCGACTCCCACCTCTACTTCGGCGAGGGCCGGACCTGGTACCGGATCTTCTTCATCTGGGAAGGAGGCCTTGGGATCTGGGGGGCGGTAGCAGCCGGCGCCTTGGGCGCGTGGTGGCGGACCCGTAAGGCCGGGGTCTCGTTCGCCACCGTGGCCGACTGCGTAGCCCCGGGGCTGTTGCTGGCTCAAGGCGTGGGCCGGCTCGGGAACTGGTTCAACCAGGAGCTGTACGGCCGCCCCACCGATCTGCCCTGGGCGCTGGCCATCGACCCCTGGCATCGGATCCCCGGCTACGAGGAGTACGCCACGTACCACCCGACCTTCCTGTACGAATTGCTGTGGACTTTCCTGCTGGCCGGGCTGCTGCTAGGGGCGCAGCGGCGTTTCGCCCTGGGCCGCGGGAAGCTGTTCGCCCTGTACATCGCGGGCTACTCACTGGGACGGTTTTTCATCGAGGCGCTACGCATCGACACGGTTACCCAGATCGGGGGATTCCGGCTCAACAACTACACCTCGGCGATCGTCTTCCTGGTCGGGGTGGCGTTGTTCGGTTGGCTGCTGCGGTACCGCCCCGGGGCGAACCCGCGAATCGCCCCGGCCCCGTCGCAGACCGGCCGTACGGGCACCGAGACCGAGCCGACGCCGGATGGGGCTGCGGCCGACGAGGACCTGCCCAGTGAGACTGCGCCCGACCGGGCCCAGGACAAGGCGCCGCTGCCTGTTTCGAGGACCGGCTCACAAGAACCGGCAGCGGGAGCAGGAGACTGAGCCTGGGGGAAATGAGATACAGATAACACCCCTGCTCCGGGCACCGGATGGATCTGCTTGCCGCGGTGACTGATATCTTGCGGCGATGCCCCCGCGTCTTGAGATCCAGCCGCAACGATCCCGCGTCGACGAGGATCTCGCCTTCGTAATCACCGGTGCCGACCCCGGGGCGATCCTCGACATTGAGGTGTCCGTGCAGGATGGGGCGCTGCGGGAATGGTGCTCACACGCGACCTTCCGTGTGGACTCGGAAGGGATAATCGACCTGCGCCGGCAGGCCCCGCTCCCGGGCTCCTCGTGGAGCGGCGTCGACCCGCTAGGGCCGCTCTGGTCGATGACCCCGAAGGATCCGTCCGCGTTCTTCACCCGTACCCGGGCGTGGGCCCTCACCTACCACGCCGTCATCCGCCACGACGGCAAGCAGATCACCGAAACGACGTTCACGAGGCACTTCGGAGACGAGGTGTGCCGCGAGGAGGTGCATCAGGGCCCGATCGTCGGCACGATCCATCGCCCGGACGACGACCAGCCCCGGCCCGGCGTCATCCTGCTCGCAGGCTCCGACGGGGCGAACCTCGAAGCCGCCGGCAGCCTGCTGGCCGGGCACGGCTACACGGTGCTCAGCCTCAACTGGTTCAAAGCGGAGGGCCGGCCGCCAGACCTCGTGCGGATCCCGCTCGAGGACCTCGACGCCGCCGTGGACTACCTGGCCGGGCACCCCTTCGTCTCGACCAGCCAGATCGCGCTGATCGGGCTGTCGAGAGGAGCCGAGCTGGCACTCCAAGTGGCAGCGGACCATGCCGGCGTCGGTCTCGTGGTGGCGGGTGCCCCGTCGTCGATCCGCCAGCCCGGGATCACCGCCAATTACAGATTCGACCAGCCCGCCTGGATCCGCGACGGTAAGCCGCTCGGCTTCGTCCCCGCCAAGGGCGGGGCATTCTCGGCGGCGCTCGGCTGGCTGCGATCTGTCATCCTCGGCCGGCCTATGCGTCAACGGCAGATGTTCCTCACGGCGTTGCGACGCAGCCGACCCGAGGCCGAGATCGAGGTCGAGCGGATCCGAGGCCCCATCGTCTTGATCAGCGGCCTCGACGACGGGCTGTGGCCGTCGGCTGACTATGCGCAGCGGATCGTGCAGCGGCTGCGATCCCGCGGCTGGCAAGGGCAGGTGCGCGACGAGCGGATCCCGCGTGCCGGACACTTCGTCGCTTTTCCGTACGCGATTGCGTCGCTACCCGCCATGATCCAGATCACGCCGAGCCCCAGGTTCACCATCGATTTCGGAGGTGACCCGGAGGGTAACGCCCAGGCCGCGTCCCGTAGTTGGGGCATCATCCTGGATGCCTTGTCTACCTGGGCAGCCGAGGAGCGTCTCTCGCCGGCGACATGATCCGCCGGCTGGTCCGAGAACGATCTGACCCGGCCAGAACTGCGGCACCTGGCCTGGTTGGCCTGCGAGGCCGAGGCGGAGGACCTGCGCCGGATTCTCCGGCACCCAGTTGCCGGCGTTGACCTGTCTGGGGGCCTTCGCGGCTGACTGGATGATCAGGTCTCTGGATGGTCAACCTGGGCCAGGATCCGGCGGTGATCGACTACTTCGCGGTCGTCGAGGACGCCCACCACTGCGGCATCGGCCAGGCTTAGGCGGCCGTCGCCCGGGAACTGGCGCCCCGACGGCTCTTGCTGACCGAGACCGACGACGATGCAGTGGGCTTCCACGCCCGAATCGGTTTCCGGATCACCCCTGGTCCGGACGATCCGTGCTGGCCCGGACGGCAGCGCTACCAGTGCCGGTGGCCTGCCGACGACACCGACCTTGGCCTCGCCGTGGCGGGCTGCGGACGGGGCTAAGGTGGCTCTCCTGAGTCTTGAAGCCCGGCAGCGGTCGGTACCCGTCCCCTGGTGACCGTCGCGCCGCTGCGTTCGGCCAGGTCGTCGTTGAGGAGGGATCCGGTACCCGTGAGCTCGTCGTTCGTCCACCTGCACGTCCACACCGAGTATTCGATGCTCGACGGGGCCGCCAAGAACGGGCTGCTGCTGGCCGAGGCCGCCCGCCAGCAGATGCCGGCGATTGCGATGACCGACCACGGCAACATGTTCGGCGCGTACGAGTTCTTCCAGACCGCCAAGAAACACCCGGTGAAACCGATCATTGGGATCGAGGCCTATCTGGCTCCCAGCAGCCGCCGCTGCCGAGTCCAGGAATACTGGGCGACTGGTAAGCGGGAGGCCGACGACCCGGACGTCGAAGGCGGCAAAGACGTCGGCGGAGGCGGCCGCTACACCCACATGACCATGATCGCCCGCAACGTCACCGGGCTACACAACCTCTTCCGGCTGTCCACCCTGGCCAGCTACGAGGGGTACTACATGAAACCCCGAATGGACCGGGAACTGATCGCCCAGTACGCCGAGGGGATCATCGGCACCACCGGCTGCCCCGGCGGCGAAGTACAGACCCGGCTGCGGCTCGGGCAGTACGACGAGGCCCTGGCGGCGGCCGCCGCCTTCCGTGACATCCTCGGCGAAGGCAACTACTACGTCGAGCTGATGGACCACGGCCTCGACATCGAACGCAACGTACGCGCCGACCTGCTGAAGATCGCCACAACCCTGCGTCTGCCGCTGTTGGCCACCAACGACTCCCACTATGTCACCGCCGACCAGGCCGACGCTCACGACGCCCTGCTGTGCATCGGGGTGGGGCGGGTCAAGGACGATCCGCACCGGTTCCGGTTCCGAGGCGAGGGCTACCACGTGCGCAGCGCCGAGCAGATGCGTCACCTGTTCCGGGATCTTCCCGAGGCCTGTGACAACACCCTGCTGGTCGCCGAGCAGATCGAGCCGTACGACGAGGCCTTCGCCCACGTCGACCGGATGCCGCAATTCGACGTCCCACCCGGCGAGACTCAGGAATCCTGGCTACGCAAGGAACTCGACCGGGGAGTCCGGCTGCGCTACGGCGACAACCCGCCCCCGGAGGTTGCCGAGCGGATCGAGACCGAGCTGCGGGTGATCGAGCCGATGGGCTTCGCCTCGTACTTCCTGATCGTCTCCGACATCTGCCGCTACGCCCGCGAGAACCACATCCCGGTCGGCCCGGGGCGAGGCTCGGCTACCGGCTCGATGGTGGCCTACCTGACCCGGATCACCGAACTCGACCCGCTCGAGCATGGGCTGCTGTTCGAACGTTTCCTGAACCCGGAACGGATCAACCCGCCCGACATCGACCTGGACTTCGACGATCGCCAGCGCGACAAGATGGTGCGTTATGTCTCCGATAAGTACGGGGAGGAGTACACCGCCCAGGTCAACACCTTCTCCACGATTAAGGCCAAGGCGGCCGTGAAAGACGCCAGCCGGATCCTGGGCTACCCGTTCGCGATGGGGGAGCGGATCGTCAAGGCGATGCCGGCCGACGTGATGGGCAAAGGCGTGCCGCTGGCGGACCTGCACAACAAAGAGCATCCCCGCTACCACGAGGGCAGCGAGATCCGCCAGCTGTACGCCGAGGATCCCGACGTGAAGAAGGTCATCGACACCGGCCTCGGAATCGAGGGTCTGATCCGGGGGACCGGTGTCCATGCCGCCGCGGTGATCCTCTCCTCAACCCCGCTGATGGATCTGATCCCGCTTCACATGCGCAACGACGGGGTCAAGATCACCGGCTTCTCGTACCCGCAGTGCGAGGAGATGGGCCTGATGAAGATGGACATGCTGGGGCTGCGCAACCTCGGCATCATCGACCATGCCCTGCACGTGATCCGGGCCAACCGTGGGACCGAGATTGACATCCTGGGGCTGCCGCTCGACGACCAGCCCACCTACCAGCTGCTGGCCGCGGGCGACACCCTGGGCGTGTTCCAGCTCGACGGTGGCCCGATGCGGTCGCTGCTGCGGCTAATGGCGCCGACCCGGTTCGAGGACATCGCCGCCGTCCTGGCGCTCTACCGGCCCGGGCCGATGGCGGCCAATGCCCACATCAACTACGCCGAACGCAAGAACGGCCGCCAGCCAATTACCCCGATCCACCCCGAACTGGAACAGCCCCTGGACCCGATCCTGGGAACCACGTACCACCTGCTGGTGTATCAGGAGCAAATTATGGCGATCGCCCGCCAGCTCGCCGGCTACACCCTCGGCGGGGCCGACCTGCTGCGTCGCGCGATGGGCAAGAAGAAAGCCGAGATCCTGGAGAAAGAGTTCGAGACTTTCCGTTCCGGGATGCGGAGCAACGGATACTCCGACGAGTCGATCCAGGCGCTGTGGGACGTCATGCTCCCGTTCTCTGGTTATGCCTTCAACAAGTCCCACACCGCCGGGTACGGGCTGGTGAGCTATTGGACGGCCTACCTGAAGGCCAACTACCCGGCCGAGTACATGGCCGCGCTGCTGCAGTCAGTCGCCGACGACAAGGACAAGTCCGCGGTCTACCTGGCTGAATGCCGCCGGATGGGGATCCAGGTCCTGCCTCCGGACGTCAACGAATCCGAGTCGATGTTCACCACCGTCGGTGACGCCATCCGCTACGGACTGGCCGCGATCCGCAACGTGGGCACTGCGGTAGTGGACAAGCTGGTTGACCGGCGCCGCGAAGCCGGCCCGGCCGAGTCGTTCTACGACTTCCTCGATCAGGCCCCGCTCGAGGTCTGCAACAAACGCCTGGTGGAATCGTTGATCAAAGCTGGCGCCTTCGACTCGATGGGTCACCCTCGGCGGGCGCTGATGGAGGTCTTCGAATCGGCCGTCGACAACGTGATCGACCTCAAACGCAATCAGGCCTTCGGCCAGGACGACCTGTTCGGTGCCGGGGCCGGAGACCAGCCACAGCCGACCTCCGCCACGGTGCCGGACCTGCCGGACTGGGACAAGCGGACCAAGCTGGCGTTCGAGCGCGAGATGCTCGGCCTGTACGTGTCGGACCACCCGCTGAACGGCATCGACCACATCATCGCCGGACTGCGCGACATGTCGATCTCGCAGCTGCTGCTCGATCCGCATGATCAGGTCGTCACCATCGCCGGGATGATCACCTCGGTGGTGCGCAAACAGAACCGTAACGGTGAGTTCTGGGCGATCGTGACCGTGGAGGATTTGGACGCCTCGGTCGAGGTGCTGTTGTTCCCCAAGAGCTACAACCAGGTGGCGATGTCCCTGGCTACCGACACCGTGGTGACCGTCACCGGCCGGGTCCGGCAGAAAGACGAACGAGTCGAGATCACCGGCCAGTCGGTAACGGTAGTGAACACGGCCGCCGATGGCAGCTCGCCGCCGCTGGTGCTGTCGGTGCCACGCAGCCAGATCACCTCGAGCCTGGTCGAGAACCTGCAGGAGGTCTTTGCCGCCCACCCGGGCCAGCAAGAAGTTTGGCTGCGGCTGATTACCGACCAGCCCAAGACCTTGCGGCTGCCGACGGTCCGGGTGGCGATGTCCGGCGCGTTGATGGCCGACCTGAAGGCCCTGCTGGGTCCCAGCTGTGTCGCCTGAGCGTCGCTAGGGTTGGTGCCTCAAGGAGGTGACATGACGACCGGTGACCATGCCACAGCAGGAAACCGGACCATCCAACGTACCCTGGTCTGGGCGTCGATCTATCTGGTGCTCTGTCTGGTGGTCGGGGCACTCGCCGGGATCGGATGGTGGTGCGCCGTCGACCTGCCCACCTACACCGTGGGCGACAATTTCACCGCCACCACCACCGAACGCGATCTGACCGAAGTCTTCGCCGCCGACGCTTGGTTCTCAGGAATTGGTTTCACCGCCGGGATCGCTTTGGGAATCGTGGCCTGGCGCTGGTTCGGCAGCCGCGGACCGGTAGTGAATCTGATCGCCTCGCTCGGCTGCCTGATCAGCGCCGTGATCTGCTGGGCCACCGGGACCGCGCTAGGCCCGGGCGACTTCAACGACCGGTTGGCCAGCGCCCAGCCGGGCGATGTGCTGCCGATCGAGCTCCAGCTCCACTCCTGGGTTTGCCTGCTGGTCTGGGTCCTCGCCGCGGTGGGTCCGATCCTGGTCCGGGTTTCGATCGGGCCCGACCCCGACGACCAGGCCGAACCCCGCCGACAGCCGACACCGACGCCGGAGGCTTCGCTGACCTCCGGGGAGGTGGTGGGTCACGACATCGCCCCGATCCCGCTCGAACCGACTCCGAGACCGCGGCGGCTGCTGGGGATCCGGCTCCCGTCGCGGCGCGGCTAAGGTTTGGCGCCTGGGCGGACCGTTCTCAGCGGCTGATCTTGGCGATCTGGGCGCCGGTGAGCCGTACCAGGTCGGCCGGGGCCAGTTCGACCTGTTGACCGCGTCTACCAGCGGATACGTACACCGTCTCATACCCCAGCGCTGCGGCGTCCAGCACCGTCGGCAACCGGGTTCGTTGCCCCAGCGGCGAGATCCCGCCCACTACGTACCCGCTGGACCGCTCAGCGAGCGCGGGATCTGCCAGCTGCACCTTCTTGGCGCCGATGGCGACAGCCAAGGCCTTCAGATCAAGCCGGGAGCTGACGGGAACGATCCCCACCACCAGATCCGGACCGCGGGCTGCGGCAGCTGCGGCTACGAGGGTCTTCAGGACCCGACGAGGGTCGACACCCAGAGCCTCAACACTCTCCTCACCGAAACGGGTAACGGCCGGGTCATGGCGATAACTGTGCAGCGTGTACGCAACACCAGCCGCCTGTAGCGCGTCGAGCGCGGGCGTGGCCCGGGAGACGGGCACCGACTCAGCCTCGGTCCAGGTCAGTCATGGCGGCAGGCTACCGCTCGGTGCTGCCGCGGGCCGCGCTACCGCGCTGGGGCCACCGAAGAGCCGAGTCTGCTCGCCGACCACCGCCGGGATCGGCGATAGGCTGCGTGGATGCTGACCCGTCTGGATCTTCGCTCCCGCGCCGCTGAGCAGCTCGACTACGAGACCATCGTGCCCCGGGCGGACATCGACGTGGAGCATGCGATGACGCAGGTGGCCCCGATCTGCCAGGCCGTGGCCGACGAGGGGGAAGTGGCGCTGCGGCGTCTGTGCGACCAGTTCGACAAGGTCGTACCGCCCACCCTGCGGGTACCCGACGCGGTTCTGCGTAGCTGCGCCGACGAACTTGACCCGGACCTGCGGGCAGCCTTCGAGGAGTCGATCCGCCGCCGGCGGCTGGTCTGCCAGGCCGAGGCGGCGATGCCCGAGCCGACTGTCGAGGTAGCGCCGGGGGCCCAGATCACCGCCCGGCTGGTCCCGGTCCGCCGGGTCGGGCTGTACGTGCCGGGCGGGCTTGCCCCGCTGGCCTCCAGCGTGATCATGAACGTGGTCCCGGCCCAGGCCGCCGGTGTCGGCTCGGTCGCCATTGCCAGCCCACCCCAGGCCGATTTCGACGGCTACCCGCATCCCACCATCCTCGCCCTGTGTCACCTGCTCGGCGTGGACGAGGTGTACGCGGTGGGCGGCGCCCAGGCGATTGCGATGTTCGGGTACGGGGTTGCCGGGCTGTGCCCCCAGGTGGACCTGGTGACCGGCCCCGGCAACATCTATGTGGTGGCGGCCAAACGGCTGTTGCGCGGCCGGGTCGGCATCGACGCCGAAGCCGGGCCGACCGAGATCCTGATCCTCGCCGACGAGACCGCCGACCCGCGCCTCCTAGCAGCCGACCTGCTGAGCCAGGCCGAGCACGACCCGATGGCCGCCTCGGTGCTGGTCACCACCTCGCCTGAGCTGGCCGACCAGGTCGAGGCCGAACTAGAGCCGATGGTGGCGCAGACCTGCCACGCACAGCGGGCCCGGGCCGCTTTGACGGGGCCACAGTCCGCGGTGGTGCTGGTGGCCGACCTGGAACAGGGGCTGCGCGTGGTCGACGCTTACGCCGCCGAGCACCTGGAGATCCACACCGCCGAGGCGGCCCAGGTCGCGGCCCGGGTCCACAACGCGGGCGCGATCTTTGTCGGCCGCCACACCCCGGTCTCACTGGGGGACTACTCGGCCGGCTCTACCCATGTACTCCCGACCGCGGGAGCCGCCCGGCACTCCTCAGGGCTGACCGTGGCCAGCTTCCGGCGGGTGGTACACGTGATCGACTATTCCCGCGAGGCGCTGCTGGAATTGGCTGACAGCGTGGAGCGGTTCGCCATGGCCGAGAACCTACCCGGCCACGCGAACGCGATCCGGGTCAGGCGTGAATCATGAAGGCCGACATCAGCCTGGCCGACCTGCCACTGCGCCCCGAGCTGGTCGGCGAGCAACCGTACGGGGCGCCGCAGCTCGACGTGCCCGTCTGCCTCAACGTCAACGAGAACCCATACCCCCCCTCGCCCCGGGTGCGCCAGGAGATGGCGCAGGCCGTAGCCAGCGCCGCCGAGCGGATGAACCGCTACCCGGACCGGGAAGCTTGGCGGCTACGGGAACTCCTGGCTGACTACCTGGGCCATCAGGTCAGCGCCTCAATGGTGTGGGCGGCGAACGGCTCCAACGAGGTGATGACCCAGGTCCTGGGGGTCTTCGGAGGGCCTGGCCGGGCGGTACTCGGCTTCTCACCCACCTATTCGATGTACCCCGAATATGCCCGCAACACCCACACCCGCTACCTGAGCGCACCGCGCAACCCGGACTTCAGCCTGGACCCGGACCTGGTGCTGGGCGCGATCCGGCGGGAACATCCCGACGTGGTGGTGATCGCCACCCCCAACAATCCGACCGGCACCTTGACCAGCCTCGCTACCCTGACCGCGGTGCTGGAACAGACCGAGGTAATCGTGGTGGTCGACGAGGCCTACCACGAGTTCGCGCCGGAACCGGACCAGACCGCGCTGAAACTGCTGCCCCGGTTCGGGAATCTGATCGTGAGCCGGACCATGAGCAAGGCCTTCGCCTTCGCCGGCGGTCGGCTCGGCTACCTGGCTGCGGCCCCGGCGGTAGTGGATGCGCTGCGGATCATCCGCCTGCCGTACCACCTGTCAGCGCAGACCCAGGCCCTGGCCGAGGTGGCGCTACGCAACGCCGATGAGATGCTGGCCCAGGTCGCAAGCCTGCGCGAGGTCCGCGACCAGATGCTGGTCCGGCTGCCCGCGTTAGGGCTGGAGGTGGTGACGTCGGCAGCGAACTTCGTGCTGACCGGCCGTTTCGCCGACCGCCACGACGTCTGGCAGCGGCTACTGAAACGGGGGGTACTGGTCCGCGAGACCGGCCCGGACGGCTACCTGAGGGTCAGCGCCGGGACCCCGGCAGAGATGGAGCGGTTCTACACCGCCCTGGCGCAGGTGCTCGACGAGGGGGCGCCGCAGAGAGGACATCAGTGATGGCCCGGACAGCGACCGTCGAACGGGTGACCAGCGAATCCGAAGTCCGGGTCAGCGTCAACCTTGACGGTACCGGCGAATCCAGCATCACCACCGGAGTCGGCTTCTACGACCACATGCTCACCGCCTTGTCGCGGCATTCGCTGATCGACATCACCGTGACCACCACCGGCGACCTGCATATCGACGGTCATCACAGCGTCGAAGACACCGCGATTACGCTCGGGCAGGCGATGCGCCAGGCGCTGGGAGACAAGCGGGGGATCCGGCGCTTCGGCGATGCGGTGGTGCCGCTGGACGAGGCCCTGGCCAGCTGCGTAGTCGATGTCGCAGGCCGGCCGTACGTGGTCTGCTCCGGCGAGCCGGAGGGCTACCCGTACGTCCAGATCGTCGGCTCCGGGGTGCCGTACACCGGGGCGATGACCCGCCACGTGGTGGAGTCACTAGCGACCAACGCCGGGCTCTGCGTACATCTGCGGCTGCTCGCCGGCCGTGACCCGCACCACATCGCCGAGGCCCAGTACAAGGCCCTGGCACGGGCGCTGCGGATGGCCGTCGAGCCCGACCCGCGGGTCAGCGGAGTGCCGAGCACCAAAGGCGCCCTATGAACGCTGCCCGGGTGGTGGTGCTCGACTACGGCTCGGGCAATCTGCATTCGGTGACCCGGGCCCTGGCCGAGGCCGGCGCCGCTGTCGAGCTGACCGCCGACCCGGTGGCCGCCCTGGCCGCGGACGGACTGGTGGTGCCGGGGGTAGGGGCCTTCGCTGCCTGCCTGGCCCAGCTACGCCACGTCGGCGGCGACGTGATCGTTCGACAGCGGGTGGCGTCCGGGCGGGCGGTGCTCGGGATCTGCGTCGGTCATCAGGTGCTGTTCGGATCCGGCGACGAACATGGTGTGGTCACGGCGGGTATAGGTGTTTATCCCGGAAAGGTGACCCGGGTGCCGACGACCCGGCTGCCGCATATGGGGTGGAACACAGTCCAGGCGGCGGACGGTTCGGCCATGTTCGCCGGCATCGAGCAGGAACATTTCTACTTCGTCCATTCGTACGCGGCGCTGAGGGCCGAGGATCTCCCGGCGACGGCGCTGCTGACCTGGACCCGGCACGAAGGCTGCCGGATGGTGGCGGCGGTCGAATATCAGAGGGTCTGGTCTACCCAGTTCCACCCGGAAAAATCCGGGGCCGCCGGTGCCCGGCTACTGCGAACCTGGATCACCCAGCTGTAGCAGTGTTTGATCGCCCTCGCTTTCGCGAGGGCTGGCGGCATCGCTGATTCCCCGGTCTTCCTCCTCACGACGAGAAGGTTCTTCGGGTCGTGGTGAGGTTCTGCGTTTCTCGTCGTTCGTTCGTCCAGGCCGGGTGCTCTGCCGCCGGGTTTGATCGCCCTCGCTTTCGCGAGGGCTGGCGGCATCGCTGATTCCCCGGTCTTCCTCCTCACGACGAGAA